>ENA-OPSZ01000006-OPSZ01000006.1-human-gut-metagenome-genome-assembly--contig:-NODE-6-length-220146-cov-5.904308_pt1 | contig 220146 bp, 218 predicted proteins | sample MGYA00241814_ERZ501919 | MGnify/ENA primary metagenome ERZ501919 (study PRJEB25962, sample SAMEA2042440) | human gut metagenome | biome: human gut; feature: human-associated habitat; material: faeces... | reverse complement strand
AGTGGCAGCGGAAGCGGACGTTCTGAAGGAAGACAGCAGGAAGTATCTGACATATCCAGAGCGTTAAAGGCACTTGCGAGAGAGTTAAATGTACCAGTAGTAACACTTTCGCAGTTAAGCCGTGCAGTAGAGCAGAGACCAGACCACAGACCTATGCTTTCGGATCTTCGAGAGTCAGGAGCTATCGAGCAGGATGCCGACGTTGTTATGTTCCTTTACAGAGATGATTATTACAACAAGGATACAGAGCAAAAGGGTATTGCAGAGATTATTATTGCCAAGCAGCGTAACGGTCCTATTGGAACTGTTAAGATGGCATGGCTGCCGGAACAGACAAGATTTGCAGATCTTTCAAGAGACTTAAGACAGTAATTGAACAAGCTAAAAAAGGAAAACCCCGAATCAGTATTAAACTGGTCCGGGGTTTTATGTAAGTACCATTCAGGTACATTGAACACCATCTGGTGAACGTTAATCTGTATCTTGTTCAGACTACTGTGGGTTAGGAGCGCCAACTGGACATGTTCCAGCACAAGCACCACAATCAACACAAACATCAGCGTTGATTTCGTAATGAGAAGCACCCTCGCTGATTGCTTCAACAGGACATCCTGCTGCACAAGCACCACAACTGATACAATCATCATTAATTACATATGCCATAGTATATATCCTCCTTAATAATCTCTTTATTAACTGCCTTGGCAGTCGCTTTAGTGATATTATACGATAGGCTTTGATAAAATTCAATATGAATTTTTATCAATAAAATATATTATTATTGTTAGGTATAACTAACTTGAGGTAGAATAGTAAAGTAAAATTAGTGTATTATTGACATTTATCCGGGGCAATATTATAGTAGGTATGTTGAGCGGTACAAAAGTACCGATAATATTAACCTAATAACAGGAGGTCAGTATGACAAGAATTACGAAGGACACTACAATTGGAGAAGCTCTTCAGATAGATGCAGGAATTATACCTATTCTTATGGGAATTGGTATGCATTGTGTTGGATGCCCATCATCAGCAGGCGAGACATTAGAGGAAGCTGCTATGGTTCATGGTATTGATCCAGATATGCTTATTGAGGAGATTCAGAATTATCTTCAGTCTATTGGATAATAGATGGATAATAGTTAAAAATAAGAGGCTGTGGATTTAATGATGAAAACCATTAAATCCACAGCCTCTTATTATATATAACCGGTGATTACAATCTGCGTAATATATGAAGTGCATGTTCAGCAATAATGCACTCGCAGTGTTCAGCAAAGAATCCTATATGATTATCAAAACCAGATTCCTTTTGTCCATATTCAGAAAGAATATTGCAGACTTTATTGAAATCCTTAGAATTGCATTTGGTTTTAGAGATGCACAGATAGTATCTTCTGTCAGAAGGATTCTTATATACTGAATTGGAATCTTTGTAAAAGGTATCTATAATACAAGCAGCATTAGTTATATCATCAAGTGAAGAAAATGAAAATACCCGTGATATATTAGCAGATTCCCTGTGCTCAGGCCTGTCCGTAGTTCCTTTGCCAGACGGTTGGGAAGGAGAGGACTGGGATGCTTTATTGTCAGAATCTTTATTGAAATATTCTTTAACACGGTTAAAGATATTCATAAGTTCATCTTCAGGCAGACCTTCTTCATCTGTGGCAGCACATTCGTCAAGCTCTTCATTGGCTGTTGGCAGTGAGAAATCGGAATAATCATTACCTTCTATTGTTTCAATATCATCAAAATCAAAATTATCATCATCCGAATCAGATGGTGAGAAGCGTGAAAATCTTGTATCAAGTTCTTCCGGATTATCAACCTTTGTGACAATGAGGACAATACACTCAGAAGAGACAGGAATTGCTTCAATCATTAAAGGAGTATCTTCCGCCTCAAAACCAAGTTCATATGAAGCCTGCTGCATCATATCACGAAAGAGTTCTTTCGCTTTATCACTGCCATAGGCAAGCTCATTGATCTTTAATTGTCTTGATGCCAGATCAGATTTGTTAAGTGTGCATCTTATCTGGTTTTCATTAAGTCTTTCTATTTTCATAAGCCACCTCTGACTATATTACATTAATATTATTTATTAAAGATATAATACCCACTTTTTGTGGATATGTAAAGGTGGTGGAATAACACATGAATAAAATAAATATAAAAAATTTTTTAAAATATATTGAAAATTAAATTATTATATTGTAATATTTGTTTAGGAGATGTTTTTCATATATCGCCGTAAGAGGAGGTGTATAACGAATTTTACGACAGATATGAAATCATAAGGGAACTATCTTGTTCCAGACATTCTAAAGTTTATCTTGTAAGGCACCGGATACTTGATGTATATCGTGTAGCCAAGATATTTTCGGGTAACCAGTATGAGGCCGACAGGCTGCTTAAGGAAGCCCATCTGATAAAGAATTTGAAACATCCCCACATCCCGGTTATTTATGATATTGAACAGAATATTGGAGAAGATAATAGTAGTATCTGCATTATTGAAGAATATATTGATGGTAAATCTTTGCGGCAATATGTTAATGATGAAACAGGTGCTGGCGGCAATCTGAGTGTTCATGAAATATGCCGTATTGGCGTTGAATTATGTTGTATACTGGAATATCTTCATGGTTTTAATGGCAATGGAATATTACACATGGATATTAAGCCAGATAATATTATGCTTGATATTAACGGAAAAGTTAAACTAATAGATTTTGACAATGCGGTTGCAGGTAGTGCCGGAGTGTCAGTTGATAGCGGAAGTCCGTTGTATGCTGCACCGGAACAGTATAGTGGAGAGTATGCTGTGACGCAGTCGGATGTATATAGTGTGGGAATGGTAATTCTTTTTATGGTCTCACATGGTCATATTAAGACCGATAAGGGCCATAATTTAGCAGGGATACCGAGGCGGTATTCAAGATTGTATCATGTTATTGAAAAATCAATTCATCATCAATGGGGACTGCGGTACAGCAGTGTTACATTATTAAAGAATGAGTTGCAGGGGATAATGAGAAGAAGTGGCGGTACAATTGAAAAACACTCCTATATAGTACAGGTTGCAGGGGATAAGGCAGGTATAGGAACTACGCATACGGTAATGTGTATGGCACATTTTTTTAAGAAAAATGGAATTAATTGTGTTGTCGTTGACAGGTCTGGAAACAGGCGTGTACTTCCGCCGTTTTTAAAAAACGGACTTATGGAAGATGGCTCTTATATATATAAGGGCATAAGGATAATTCCAGATTATAATGGAGCAATATCGGTGAGTGCGCAGAAAACGGATATTATTCTTGTTGATTCAGGACATAGTATGCGGGAGCTGGAAAATGATAAGGATATTATGGATATTGCTGTTGAGAATTATGCATATATAGAAGTTTGTGTGACTGGAAAGCATATATGCGAAGAGAATAAAAGGTTAAGAAAACTAAAAGAAGACAGGGTTTATATGCTGAATCTTGTAAGTGCCACACAGTTTTATGAATTAACAGATATGCTGAAAGGTAAAAAATGTTATCGTGAGCCATGCATATATGACTGGTGCGAGGATAATCCTATATTTGACGAAACAATGAATGATTTCTTACAGGATAACCTTTCTGAATTATGGGAAGATTGCAGACCTGATAGATTAAAGGAGTGTATTGGCAGGTTATATGAGAAGATTAGTAGTATCAGATATTTTAAAGGGGTTAAGAAAAAGAAAAGCAGATAATGATGAAGCGGCTATGAATTATAAGACTGTCGGACTGATTGGTTTATGCAGCGGTGCCGGAACAACGCAGCTTGGTATCATGCTTGCTAATTATTTTTCTAACGGACTGCATCTGAAAACAGCTATAGTAAGTGCTGGATTTGATGATTCATTTGACAGAATCAAAGAGGAAGAACAGGTTGGTAAAGTCAGGAATTATGCTGGCAGCAGACGGGGGTTTTCATATAAGGGGATAGACTTCTTTGGAGGTGTAAGAGAAGGTTTCGTCCATGTTATATCAGAGTATTATGACGTGGTTATAGTAGAGATTAATCTTGCTGGCCTGAAAGAAAAACTTGCAGATGGCTTAAGAGATGTTATGTCTTGCGAATGCCGTATTCTTGTTGGATCAATGGTTCCATGGAAATATGGAGAATGTATAAAGAGACTGGGGCGGATAAGAAGAATCTACAGTGTTAAAAACATGCCTATAGTTTCAGTTACGTGGCAGGAAAAACGAGCAAGGAGCATGGAACGTGAATTCGAACTCAGAGCATATAAAGCACCTATGGAGGAAAACCCTTTTGAGATGAGGGGAAGTGCCATAAAGGCTTTGAAGCAGGTTGTAACTTAAAATTTCATTTATGTCTGATTTAAAGGTCTAAAAGAAAATATATCGCAAATCATGCCCTATCTGATTCCTTTTGCGTAGTGTATGATTAAGTTCAGGGCATATCTTTATTATGGAAAATCTGTGATAAAGGTATGCCTTTACTTGCAACGGTATTGTATCAGGTGGTACAATATTATAATTGTAGTGAATAAGAAAGGCAGACAGATGAAAATAAAAGTTGATAAAAGGATTAAGGGAATTACTATTGCAGCGGCGGCATTGGTACTGATTATTGTCGTGGCAGTAATGTTTATTATAGTGAGATATACACCTGCCAAAGAGAAGATGAGTGGTTATACATATTATGGCATAGACAGGAATACGGATAAGGTTTTTGTTATAATAGATGGAGAACTGTATCCGGATACTGGAATTATATATGAAGGCCGGTATTATCTTCCACAGGAATTTATAGCAGATAATATTAACGTAGGATTTTATTATGATAAAGAAAGTGACGCAGTATTATATTCGGATTCGGAATATATGTATACATATAAGAAAGACGAAAATGTATATACGGACGATACAGGTAAGACATACAATACAGATTATTCTGTTGTAGTGGAATCAGAGGGAAAATGTTATGTCAACTGGGAATATGTTGCAGAGCATACAGATTGTGAATATGAATATGGCAATGAGCCGGAAAGGATTAACATAACTCTCGAAAGAGGAGAAAAGCAGTATGTAACTGCACAGAAAAAGACTGCTGTAAGATACAGAGGTGGAATCAAAAGTCCTGTTCTTGAGTATGTGAAGAAGGGGGACAGATTAGTGTACGAGGATGACCTTGACGACTGGATAAAGGTGACAACAGCGACAGGTTATACAGGATATATAAAGAAATCAGAGGCATCTGATACATTTGCGTATATAAGAGAAGAAAAGAATTATGAGACTCATAATTATAATATGAAAGATGATAAGATTACGCTTGCCTGGTTTCAGGTAAGCGGAGTGGCTGGCAATTCAGGAATAGACAATAATATTGCTACAGCGTCAGGTGTTAATGTGCTTGCACCAACATGGTATTCGGTTACAGATTCATCAGGCAATATGTCATGTTATGCATCGGCCGGGCTGGTCAATAAAATGCATCAGAGAGGAACAGATGTATGGGCGCTTGTAAGTGATTTTGATACGAATGTGGATTTTGCTGCGCTTTATTCAAGTAAGAAGGCAAGAACCAACATGGTTAATACACTTATTAATGATGCAGAAAAATATGGATTTGACGGAATTAATCTTGATTGTGAGAATATTAAGAGTGCATATGCCAAAGATTATCTGCAGTTTGTAAGAGAATTGTCGATTGCTTGTGAAAGAAAAGGTCTTGTGTTGTCAACAGATAACTATAAGCCAGAGGCATATAACAGATGCTATAATTTAAAAGAACAGTCAAGATTCGTTGATTATGTTATTGTAATGGCATATGATGAACATTATGCAGGAACAGATGCCGGTTCTGTAGCTTCACTTCCATTTGTAAAGGAGGCAGTTGAGGATACAGTACAGCTTGTTGGTAAGGAACATGTAATAGCAGGTATTCCATTTTATACAAGAATATGGACAACAACAGATGGAAACACAACAAGCAGGGCTGTTGGTATGCAGGCAGCAGTTGACCAGTTAAACAGTGACGGACAGGTTGCATTGTGGAATGATGACTGTGGACAGTATGTTGCTTCATATACTGTGGGAAATGCCACAAGACAGATATGGTTTGAAGAAGAGAAATCAATAGAGGCCAAGATGCAGGTTATACAGGAAAATAATGTGGCAGGTGTTGCAGGCTGGAAATTAGGTCTTGAGAAGTCATCAGTATGGCCAGTTATCAGCAAATATAATAAATAAAAGTAATATGCATAAACCTTCTGTAATAAATTAGTAAAGAATTACAGGTTTCGGAGTTGTTATGCCAGAAAAAGCTGATATAAGCAGGACACTTCTTCTGCCGTTTATGTCAATAATACTACTTGTTGCTGTCTACATGACAGCCAATGTACTTCTGCCATTAAAGGCCAGTGGCAAAGGCAGCAAAGAAAGTGAAGATGTGCAGGAAAGACAACATTTGTCAGATGATGCAGGTGATGGTGAAGTCGTTGAGATGAATATTAATTTTTCTGAAAAATGTATCGTTATTGATAGTGGGCATGGTGGCGCAGACCCAGGTAAAGTGGGTGTTGCGGGAACAAATGAAAAAGAGATTAATCTTGCAATTGCAAAAAAATTACAGGAACGGCTTGAAGATGCTCAGATTAATGTTATTATGACAAGGGACACAGATGATGATTTAAGTGTGGAGTCCGATAAGAGTAAAAAGAAAGCTGACCTGGAAAGAAGATGTGATATAATCAATAGCAGTGGTGCAGATATGGTAATTAGTATCCATCAGAACAGTTATGTCACTCCTAAGGCAGAAGGTGCACAGGTATTTTATTATAAGAAGTCTGAGGAAAGTAAAAGAATAGCACAGATAATGCAAGGGATTCTTGGTGAGAAGTTAGGTACAACAAGGCAGATTAAGTCAGATGTTAATTATTACATACTGCTTCATTCCAAGCTTCCGACAATTATATCAGAGTGTGGTTTCTTGTCTAATCCAGAAGAGGAGCAGAGACTGTGTACGGAAGAATATCAGGAAAAAGTGGCTGATGCTCTGTATTGTGGTATAATAGAATATCTGATGATGAATATGAAGTAATGAAAGCTGGCGAAAGGTTTTATGGAAACAATAATAAAGAAGATAACACACACAGAAGAAGATAAGAAAATATATGAACAGGCAGGACAGATTCTAAGAGCGGGAGGGCTTGTGGCTTTTCCTACAGAGACTGTATACGGACTTGGTGCGGATGCACTTGATGCGAAAGCTTCAGCCAAGATATATGCTGCTAAGGGAAGACCTTCTGATAATCCTCTTATAGTGCATATTGCAGATGTTAATGCATTATATGATTTAGCCAAAGAGGTACCAGATAAGGCACTTGTGCTGGCAGAAAAATTCTGGCCGGGTCCGCTTACAATGATTCTTAAGAAAAAGGATAAAGTACCTGATTCCATAACAGGGGGTCTTGGAACTGTTGCGATAAGAATGCCAAGCCACCCTGTTGCAGCAGAGCTTATAAGAAGCTCAGGAGTATATATAGCTGCACCAAGTGCCAATACATCAGGAAAGCCAAGCCCAACAAGGGCAGAGCATGTAATTAATGATTTATCTGGAAGAATAGATATGATTATTCAGGATGATACTGTAGATATAGGTGTGGAGTCTACGATTATTGATCTTAGTGAGGAAGTACCGACTATATTAAGACCTGGCTATATTACACAGGCTATGTTTGAGGAAGCTATTGGAAAAACAATAATTGATCCGGCAATTATGGGAAGCCTTAAAGAAGGCGTGATACCTAAGGCACCGGGAATGAAATACAAGCACTATGCACCTAATGCTGATGTGACCATTGTTGAAGGTCCACATGAAAAGGTTGTCCAGTATATTAACAGGCAGGTGTCAGAAAAAGAAGCAGAAGGTCACAGATGTGCAGTTATGGCAACTGATGAGACAAAAGATAAATATATATGCAATGATATTGTTTCAGCAGGACATAAGGATGATGAGCTGAGTGTTGCAAGAAACCTGTATGCGATATTAAGGGACTTTGACAAGCAGAAAGTAGAGTATGTTTACTCAGAAAGTTTTGAGACAAAGAATGTGGGACAGGCTGTTATGAACAGACTTATCAAGGCAGCCGGGCATAAAATAGTTAAACTGGATTAATATATTTTTAATTAATGAAGATATGAGGATTTCCTATGAACACATTTGACAAGGTGATATTCGTATGTAATGGAAATACATGCAGAAGTCCGATGGCGGCAACTGTTATGGCTAATCTTAAACAGGATATTATATCGGAATCCAGAGGGATGGTGGTGCTTTTCCCAGAACCATATAATCCGAAGGCGGTTGCTGTTGCAGCCAAGCATAATATGATAATTCCGAACAATTCAGCAAAACAGTTGTTGAATGAGGATTTCGGAAATGATACACTTGTACTGGCTATGAATTCGCATATGAAACAGAAGATATATGATGAATACAGTGAGGCAATTAATGTTTATACTCTGAGTGAATATGCAGGAGAGCCTGAACAGGACATTAAAGACCCATATGGAAAAGGCATTGAGGAATATAATGCATGTTTTGAAATGATATGCAGGCTGGTTGGCAAGGTTGCAGAGTATCTGGATGGGTTGTCAGAAGAAAAAGAAGATAAAGGAGAAGAACAATGATAGCAATTGGTTGTGATCATGGAGCATTAGAACTAAAGGAGCAGCTTATAGAACATCTTAAGAAGAGAGGTGTTGAGTGTAAGGATTATGGCACATATACTAAGGATTCATGCGACTATCCTGTATATGCCAAGAAGGTAGCTGAGGCTATTCTTTCGGGCGAGTGTGAGGAAGGAATTCTTCTTTGCGGAACAGGGATTGGAATGAGCATGGCCGCTAATAAGATTAAGGGAATAAGAGCAGCGTTATGCAGCGACTGCTTCTCAGCACAGGCTACTAAGGAACATAACAATGCCAATGTATTGTGTATGGGTGCAAGAGTTATCGGACCAGAGCTTGCTTTTAGAATAGCGGATACATTTTTAGATTCCAAGTTTTCTAATGATGAGAGACATATAAGAAGAATCAGCATGTTAGAGGATTAATAAATGGGTGATAAGAGAAAAGATTATATATCATGGGATGAATATTTCATGGGAATTGCAACACTTTCCGGTATGAGGTCCAAAGACCCCAATACACAGGTTGGTGCGTGTATAGTAAGCCAGGATAATAAGATATTGTCCATGGGATATAACGGATTGCCAAGAGGCTGTTCAGATGATGAGTTTCCATGGAACAGAGATGGTGAAGATAATAAGTATTTCTATACAACTCATAGTGAGCTTAATGCGATTCTTAATTACAGAGGCGGAAGCCTTGATAATGCCAAGCTTTATGTAACACTTTTTCCATGCAATGAGTGTGCGAAGGCAATTATTCAGGCAGGAATTAAGACTGTTGTATATGACTGTGACAAATATGCAGATACTGCATCTGTAATTGCATCAAAGAGAATGCTTAATGCCGCAGGTGTCAGATATTACAAGTATGAAAGAACAGGTCGCACAATAACAATTGACATGTAAAAAAGGGTCTGGAAACGAATAAGGTTTCCAGACCCTTTAGAACTTGTTATTCATGTGATTCAAGAATTCTGATGTATTCATTAAAGGTACCGTTATAGATGGCGGTAAGAAGCTTGTTAAGCTTGTGAAGCGCATCAGACATAAGCTCACAGCTTATAATATTCTCTGTAAGTGCATCGCCTAATTCATCAAGGTCGACAACACGGACGCGCCCGTCATTCTCAATTATGACATCAGCGAGAAGGTCAGTGAATATATATGTATCAGAGACAGCATCATAAGAAGTGTCAATAATGTCACAATAGATATATGCAAGAGAGTTATCTGCTTTATAGAATTTGCTTATCTTAAACCCTTCGTTAATAACATAATATGATGTTCCATGTGTGAATTCAGCTTTGGGACGGAATGTGTTCCAACTGGTCACAATAGTATCAGAATCTAAGAATATTATGTTATCGTCCTTAAGATTAACGCATTCATCAGGAATAAGTCTTTTTCTGTATAATGTAGGCATATAAAATCCCCCTTTTCGGGTATAGTTAATAATACACAAAATATAATGACAAAATTATATCAGCAGATTAATTAAATTTCAATAAAAAGGGTTGAAAAATATACCTATAAATTGGTAAAATTAATGCAGACTTTTGTGAGGAACATGATATGAAGAATGATAGCAAAGCATTACGAAATATTGTACTGATATCCCAGCTCGCTATATGTGTGATGGTGCCAACATTTTTATGTCTGGCACTTGGAATATGGCTTGATAAAAGGTTTGGAACATGGTTTACGGTTCCGCTGCTTTTTATCGGGATGGCAGCAGGTGCAAGAAATGCATATGTTCTGGCAATGGACACAATACGACAGGAGAAGCTTAAGAAAGATAAGGCACAGCAGGATGAAATTGACAGAAAGGTAGAGGAATACAGAAAGAGGCAGGAAAAAGATTCCAGTGAAATTAAGAGGTGATTTATGTTAAAAAGAATTAAAGATATTAATGAAGCTCTTCCGGGAATGCTGCTTATAGAATGTATTTATCTTGTTGTTGCCCAGATAATTATATTTATTGCTGTTCCGAATAAGATAATGTGTGCAGTGGGACTGCTGGCAGGTGTTATATATGCCGTATTCAGTTCATTTCATTTAAGCTTTACTATACGAAAGGTTGTGTATGGCGGGCATAAGCAGTCTTCAACACTTGTATTTGGGTACATTGTAAGATTTCTTGTAATGATAATACTGCTTGCATTATTGTATATCTTTAAGGCAGGAGATCTGTTGTGTGCAATTATTGGCATGTTCTCAGAGAAGATAGCGGCATATCTGTCGCCTTTACTGGACAAGAACAGGTCCACAAAAGGGGAAAACAGTACTGGGGAGTTTCCGCAGACTGATAAAAATATAATAGAAAAGGAGAGTGAGTAGGTGGGAAGCGAGAGTTTGACTGCGATGGTGGCCGGAGATTCAAGTTTCATGATTAAGACGCTGTACACATTTAAGCTGAATGGCGTTTCATTGAACATTGACACAACACATGTGGCTCTGCTGCTGGTATCAGTCTTTATTCTTGTTATGGCTGTAATAGCAAGGATTAAGATTAATAAAGTCGATGCTTCAGATACACCGGGAATGTTCCAGAATGCCATAGAAATCATCGTTGAGATGTTAGGCACTATGGTTGATGGTATTATGGGTAAGAATGCCAACAAGTTTGTGAATTATATATCCACATTATTCTTGTTTATAATAATATCTAACATATCCGGTCTGTTTGGGTTAAGACCACCAACGGCTGATTATGGTGTTACTCTGTGTCTTGGTCTGATAACATTTATACTGGTTCAGTTCAATGGTATCAAGAAGAACAGGATTAAGCACTTTACAGCATTATTCCAACCGATATGGTTTTTATTCCCGATTAACCTTATTGGTGAATTTGCAGTTCCGTTATCATTATCATTACGTCTTTTCGGTAATGTAATGTCAGGAACAGTTCTTATGGGATTGATATATGATTTGCTCAGTCCATTTACAGTTGCATACCCGGCAGTTCTGCATGCGTACTTTGATTTATTCTCAGGCTGCATTCAGGCGTATGTATTCTGCATGTTAACTATGGTTTATGTTAACGACAAGATAGCCGATTAACGGCAAATATTTTTATTAGACGGAGGATTTTTAAATGAATATTTCAGGAAGTGAATTTATTAGTGCTATGTCAGCAATTGGAGCAGGTATTGCGATGATCGCAGGTGTTGGTCCTGGTGTTGGTCAGGGTATCGCAGCAGGTTATGGTGCGTCTGCAGTAGGACGTAACCCGGGAGCTAAGTCTGATATTACTTCAACAATGCTTCTTGGACAGGCCGTAGCCGAGACAACAGGTCTTTACGGTTTTGCCGTAGCTATTATCTTAATGTTCGTTAAGCCTTTCGGAAATTAAGAAGAGGTGCGAAGATAATAGAAAGGAGGCCTACAATTGAATTTGTCAGGAAATACATTTGTTGCCCTAGCGGCTGATGGACGATTATTCGGTCTGGATCCGCAGCTCCTTTTTGATGCAGCAGTAACTGCAGTCAATGTATTTGTACTGTTTCTTTTACTTACATTTATTCTTTTCAATCCTGTAAGGAATATGTTAAAGAAGAGACAGGACAAGATAACAAGTGACAGGGAGAACGCTGAGAACGATAAGAAGGAAGCGAGCGCCCTTAAAGCAGAATATGAGGCTAAGTTAAAGGATGCCCACAAGGAGGCAGAACAGATTCTTAGTGATGCAAGAAAGACTGCTATGCACAATGAGACCAAAATCATTGATGAAGCCAAGGCTGAGGCAGCAAGAATTATAGAAAGAGCTAATGTTGAAGCTGAACTTGAGAAGCAGAAGGTTGCTGATGAGGTTAAACAGCAGATTGTAACTGTAGCAGCTGTTATGGCATCGAAGTTAGTTGCCAGATCTATTGATGAGAAGGACAGCAATGCTCTTATTGAAGAGACTTTGAATGAAATGGGTGAGAAAACATGGCTAAGCTAATTGAAGCAACATACGGTGATGCTTTATTTGAGCTTGCCGTAGAAGAGTCCAGGGTGGATTCTCTGTATGATGAGGCCGGGGCTGTCATTGAAGCATTTAATGATAATCCGGAGTTTGGCAGACTGCTCAATCATCCAGAAGTTGAAAAGGGAGAAAAGGAAGGACTTATTAATAACATTTTCTCTCAGTTTGTTTCAGGAGATATGACAGGTTTGTTGATAACCATGGTCTCAAAGGACAGACAGAAAAAGATTGTTGATACACTTGAGTATTTTCGAAAGAGAGTTCTCGAATACAAGAAAATAGGAATTGCTTATGTAAGCACAGCAAAGCCACTCACTGATGAACAGAAGAAGGCTGTTGCTGGGAAGCTGTTAGAAACTACAGGATATGTTGATTTCCAGATGCATTATTCGGTTGATGAAAGTCTTATTGGCGGAATGGTAATAAGAATCGGTGACCGTGTAGTAGACAGCAGTATTAAGCATAAAATAGACGAACTTTCCAGAAGTCTGATGAAGATTCAGTTATAGGAATATCAGACAGGTTAGTTTAATTAATCAGAAAGCGGGTGCATAGAGCTAATGAATTTAAGACCGGAAGAAATCAGTTCAGTTATAAAAGAACAGATAAAGAGATATTCTACCGAACTTGAAGTATCAGATGTTGGTACTGTTATTCAGGTAGCAGATGGTATCGCACGAATTCATGGATTAGAAAAGGCCATGCAGGGAGAACTTCTTGAGTTCCCAGGCGAGGTATATGGAATGGTACTTAACCTTGAAGAGGATAATGTTGGTGCCGTTTTACTTGGTGATTCAAGAAATGTTAATGAAGGCGATACTGTTAAGACAACTGGACGAGTTGTTGAGGTTCCAGTTGGTGACGCATTGACAGGACGAGTTGTCAATGCATTAGGACAGCCTATTGATGGCAAAGGACCAATCGTTACAGATAAGTATCGTAAGATTGAGAGAGTTGCATCAGGCGTTATTACAAGAAAATCAGTAAGCGTTCCACTTCAGACAGGTATTAAAGCTATTGATGCCATGGTTCCTATCGGAAGAGGACAGAGAGAGCTTATTATCGGTGACCGTCAGACAGGTAAGACGGCTATCGCTATTGATACTATTATTAACCAGAAGGGTCAGGGAGTACATTGTATATATGTTGCTATCGGACAGAAGGCTTCAACTGTTGCAAGTATTGTTAAGACTCTTGAGGAATATGGTGCAATGGCATATACAACAGTAGTGGCATCTACAGCCAGCGAGCTTGCTCCTTTACAGTATATCGCTCCTTATTCAGGATGCGCTATCGGTGAAGAGTGGATGGAGAACGGTGGAGATGTATTAGTTGTTTACGATGATTTAAGTAAGCATGCTGCAGCATACAGAACACTTTCACTTCTTCTTAAGAGAGCACCTGGACGAGAGGCTTATCCTGGTGATGTATTCTATCTTCATTCAAGACTTCTTGAGAGAGCAGCCAGAATGTCAGATGAATACGGTGGAGGTTCACTTACAGCACTTCCAATTATTGAAACTCAGGCAGGAGATGTTTCAGCATATATTCCTACTAATGTTATTTCTATCACAGATGGACAGATATATCTTGAGACAGAAATGTTTAATTCAGGTTTCAGACCAGCTATTAATGCCGGTTTGTCTGTATCACGAGTTGGTGGTTCAGCACAGATTAAGGCTATTAAGAAGATTGCTGCTCCTATCCGTACAGAGCTTGCCCAGTACAGAGAGCTTGCATCATTCTCACAGTTCGGTTCAGAGCTTGATGCTGATACTAAGGAAAAGCTTGCACAGGGTGAAAGAATCAGAGAGATGCTTAAGCAGCCACAGTACAAGCCAATGCCGGTTGAGTATCAGGTTATAATCATTTATGCAGTTACCAAGAAGTATGTTATCGATATAGATGTTGACAGAATTCTTGATTTTGAGCAGGGATTATTCGACTTTATTGATACCAAGTATCCACAGATTCCAGAGTCTATCAAGGAGACTAAGGAACTGACAGCAGATAATGAGAAGGCACTTATAGCTGCCATCGAGGAGTTTAAGAAAACATTTATCCAGTAAATGTTTTGGAATGGAGGTAATAATTTATGGCCTCAATGAGAGACATAAAAAGACGCAGAGATAGTATTCAAAGTACCGGTCAGATTACCAAAGCCATGAAGCTCGTATCTACTGTTAAATTGCAGAAAGCTAAAGGGAAAGCGGAAAGTACCAAGCCGTATTTCGACCTCATGTATGATACCGTAAAGAATATGCTTGCCAAGTCAGGTAATATCAATCACAAATATCTGAAAGCCGGAGATTCAAGTAAGAAAGCGATTATCACAATTACAGCGAACAGAGGACTTGCCGGAGGATATAATTCTAATATTACCAGACTTATAACAGGTAGTGATATTCCTAAGGAAGACGCACTTATATATGCAATAGGAACAAAGGGAAGAGATTTCCTTTCAAGAAGAGGCTATCAGATTAAAGCAGATTATTCAGATATGGTTGAAGAACCTGCGTATACAGATGCCAAGGCTATATGTAATGAGGTGCTTGATGCATTTACAAGTGGAGAAGTCGGAGAGATATATCTTGCTTATACATCTTTTAAGAACACTGTGGTTCATGAACCTAAGCTTATCAAGCTGCTTCCTGTTGACGCAGATGCGATGAAACAGGACGGCGAAGAGACTGATAACACACCTATGAATTATGAACCGGGTGAAGAGGAAGCTCTTAACCTGATTATACCGAAGTATGTGTGCAGTCTGATATACGGAGCTATGGTTGAGGCCGTTGCAAGTGAGAACGGAGCACGTATGCAGGCAATGGACAGCGCAACAAGCAATGCAGAGGAAATGATATCAGATCTGTCGCTTAAGTTTAACAGAGCGCGTCAGGCTTCAATTACACAGGAACTTACAGAGATTATAGCAGGAGCGAATGCTATCAATTAATAAAACAATGGAGGGAATAATGGCAGAGAATAATATTGGTAAGATTACTCAGGTTATCGGTGCTGTAATCGATATTAAGTTTACAGACGGTAATCTGCCAGAAATCAATTCGGCCATCAATATTAAGACTAATGACGGCGGTAAGCTTGTTGTAGAGGTTGCCCAGCATCTTGGTGATGATGTAGTAAGATGTATAGCCATGGGTCCTACAGATGGTCTTGTCAGAGGTATGGAAGCAGAGGCAACAGGAGCCCCAATTTCTGTACCAGTAGGTGAACAGACTTTAGGAAGAATGTTCAATGTATTAGGTGAGCCAATAGATAATAAGCCAGCTCCAGAAGTACAGGAGCATATGCCTATTCACAGAAAGGCACCTGCATTTGCAGAGCAGGCAACTAATACGGAGATTCTTGAGACTGGTATCAAAGTCGTAGATTTACTTTGCCCTTACCAGAAGGGTGGTAAAATCGGACTTTTCGGTGGTGCCGGAGTAGGTAAGACAGTACTTATTCAGGAACTTATCAGAAATATTGCAACTGAGCACGGTGGATATTCAGTATTCACAGGTGTTGGTGAGAGAACAAGAGAGGGTAATGACCTTTACCATGAAATGATGGAATCAGGCGTTATCGAGAAAACTACCATGGTGTTCGGACAGATGAACGAACCACCTGGAGCAAGAATGAGAGTTGGTCTTGCAGGACTTACAATGGCTGAGTACTTCAGAGATAGGGGTGGAAAGGATGTACTTCTTTTCATCGATAATATCTACAGATTTACTCAGGCTGGTTCAGAGGTTTCAGCGCTTCTTGGACGTATGCCTTCAGCCGTTGGTTATCAGCCAACATTACAGACAGAGATGGGTGCTCTTCAGGAGAGAATCACATCTACCAAGAACGGATCTATTACATCTGTTCAGGCTGTATATGTACCAGCCGATGACCTTACTGACCCAGCTCCGGCTACAACATTTGCACATCTGGATGCTACTACAGTTCTTTCAAGATCAATCGTTGAGCTTGGTATCTATCCAGCCGTTGACCCGTTAGAGTCTACATCAAGAATTCTTGATCCAAGAATTGTTGGTGAGGAGCATTACAAGGTTGCAAGATCAGTTCAGGAAATCTTACAGAAATACAAAGAATTACAGGATATCATCGCTATCCTTGGTATGGACGAGCTTTCAGAGGATGATAAGCTTGTTGTTTCAAGAGCAAGAAAGGTTCAGAGATTCTTATCACAGCCATTCTTCGTTGCAGGACAGTTTACTGGTCTTGAAGGAAGATATGTTCCTGTAAGTGAGACTATTCAGGGCTTCAAGGAAATTATCGAAGGAAAGTATGATGACATTCCAGAGAGTTACTTCCTTAACTGTGGTGGAATTGATGATGTTTTAGCTAAGGTAGAGAAGTAGAAAAGAGGTTGTAATGGCAGATTTACAGACAATAAAGCTTCTGGTTAATACGCCGGACAGAGTTTTCTACCATGATGACGCTACATTTGTTGAACTTTCTACCAGTGAAGGCGATATAGGTGTTTATCCGGGACATATTCCGCTTACTGCAGTTGTTGTTCCTTGTGTTCTTAGCATACACAATGGTAATGATGTAAAGAAAGCTGCGGTACACGGTGGAATTATAGAGATTCTCAAGGATAAGATAACTATTCTTGCTGAGGTGGCAGAATGGTCAGATGAAATCGATGTAGAAAGAGCTAACGAGGCGAGACTGCGAGCTGAAAAGAGACTTGCCAGCCATGATTCTAATCTGGATATGGTAAGAGCAGAGACAGCGCTTAAGAGATCGCTTGCGAGAATTAAGGCTGTTAATTAAATAATATGTATAAACCTTCCATTATCTGGGAATATTTCAGGTGATGGGAGGTTTTTTATATGGTAAAGATATATAGATTTCAGAGGCTGATGATAGCAGCCGCAGTAATTATATGGGCAGTATTTGCCGGCAGACTTGTATACAAGGGCATAAAGGGTGAGACTATGGATGTTGTAGATACATTTTGTGAAAATGTTTACTATGATATAAGTGCCGACATATCAGCGACAGGAAAGCTTGACAATGGAATGTCGGATACTGCAAAGAAACTGATGATGACACAGATGGCAAAGACTCTGGGGCTTAACAGATATAATATAACGGAGGATGAAACAGGAATATATCTTACACAGCAATCAGTTAATGGCAGCGCAGATATATCAATAAAAAAGAGCAGTACAGGAGAATATTTTATAACTGATATAGAACTGTATAAGGGATTTGAGAGCACTTCAGATTATGAAAAGCTGATGAAACAGGTGTTAGAGGAATATGGAATAGATACTCATGTAACAGTCAGCATGAAAGGAAGCATTGCTGGGGATATGTCACAGTATGATAAGAGCGAGGTCAGCGGCAGAATGCTTAAGATGCTGGGTGCAAAGACTGTGACTACGGGACAGATACAGGATTCATATGTTGTGTATGCTTACGCTAAAAGCGTTAAGGATTCTGTAAGCATAGGAAAGAACAAGATAAATGTTAATATAACAATGAATTATGACGAGACAAGGGGAGTGACGGATATACAGCTTTCAACACCGATATATAATGAGGATTTCTGATGATGATTTTTAAGGCATAAAACTTGCTATTGTGGTTTTTGTCTAAAGAGATTAAAATAACTATGTATATCCAGAGGATAAATCAAGAAAAGATGAGGCAGATATGGAATTAAAAGAGCTTTTAGATAAATGTATTAATGACAGGCTTATTGATCTTACAATAAGCGGACAGAGGGTAAAGAATGAAGAAGATGTGATGAGGGTTAAGATTCGTCCGGTCCGACTTAAGGATGAGATAAAGTATCAGGCATCAGAATTCGTGGGAAGAAAAGTGCTTCACACCAATTATTCAGAAGAAGACATTAAGACAAGAATTACAGAATATATGGAGAACACATTTAAACAGGCGCAGTTTAATATGACAGATGCGACTGCCACGGTGCTTAGTTCAAAGAAGGGCGCATGTACCTGTAAGTATAAAAGGCTTGCACAGATAAAGAGTCAGAAGGATATGTCACACAACAGAACCAAGACATATATTCTTAAAGAGGGCGAGAAGGTGGATTTTCTTGTTGATCTTGGAGTTATGACTAAAGAGGGGGCAATTGTAAGAACAAGATATGATAAGTTCAGGCAGATTAATAGATTCCTTGAATTTATAGAGGATATTCTGCCACAGTTAGATAAGGATAAAGAACAGACAATAATTGATTTTGGATGTGGAAAATCATATCTTACATTTGCAATGTATTATTATCTCAAGGTACTTAAGGGATACAATATCAGGATAATCGGGCTGGATTTAAAGAAAGATGTTATTGAGCATTGCAACCAGTTAAGAACGAAATATGGTTATGAGAGACTCAATTTCTATGAAGGAGATATTGCTTCTTACAAGGGTGTTGAGTCTGTAGATATGGTTGTAACACTTCATGCATGTGATACGGCTACAGATTATGCACTCGCCAAAGCAGTAAAATGGGGTGCGAAGGTTATACTTTCTGTGCCTTGCTGTCAGCATGAGGCAAACAGAACAATTGCAGATGAAACTCTTTCACCTGTCATGGATTATGGAATCTTAAAGGAAAGATTTGCAGCAATAGCGACAGATGGTGCAAGGGCAAAGCTTTTAGAATATAAGGGTTACCAGACACAGATACTCGAATTCATAGACATGGAGCATACACCAAAGAATCTGCTTATAAGAGCTGTTAAGATTGGAAAGCCTGATGCTAAGGCTTATGAGGAAGTACAGAATATGAGCAGGGTGCTTAATATTGACCTTACGCTAAAGAAGCTTTTGGAGGATTAAATTGAAAAGAATCAGGAATTATAGTATATCAGGTTCTAAGTATTTTATACTTGGAGTTATATTTTTAGTTACGGTTATCATAACATTTATATCAATGAAATTCGAACAGATAATGCCGTCAGCAACCACTATGGCAGATGCAACTCTTCCAACAGTTGCAATGGATACAGAGGCAGGTACACAGTATAATGCGCTTCATGGTTACACTTCGGAGCTGGATTCAACATTGTTTTATGGCAATATTACACCTGTTGCAAAGGACAGAAAGCTGACAGTTACAATTAATACATACGGAGAAGATATTGAAGGTGTGGCATACAAAATCCGTTCTTTAGAGGATAAGTCGCTTATCGAGAATACTGAGGTTAGTGATTATGATAATGCAGGGAGCAGTATAAATGTTACATTTAACATAAAGAATCTTCTTGATACCGGGAAAGAGTATGCGCTTGAGATTGTGCTTAAGACAAAGAAGCATGAGGCAGTATATTATTACACAAGAATTGTTTATGGAGTGGATTATGACCTTCAGAAAAAGCTTGATTTTGTCATGGATTTCAATGCATGTACATTTGATGACAGTAGACTTAAGGACATAGCCGGATATCTTGAAACTTCAAGCTCAGGCGATAACACTAATTATGGAAAGGTAAATATTAACTGCTCATTAAGCCAGGTCGGCTGGGGAGACCTTGACCCATATGTAGAGAGTGATATTATGCCGGAGGTTATATCAGTTGATGATGATGTGGCAATATTAAGACTTAGTTACAGAGTTGGAGCAGCAAATGATTATTCATCAAGTGATACATATACAGTAAGTGAGTATTATAGAATACGGCAGACTAACAGTGGTTTCTATCTTCTTAATTTCGAGAGGGAGATGAATCAGGTATTTGACGCAAGGAACGACCTGACTTCAACGGCAAAGATTAATCTTGGAATTAATTCTTCGACAGATGTTAATTGTGCATCTGATGAAAAGGGAATATATACCTATTTTGTTAATCAGGGTTCACTGTGGTGTTTTAACAGCAGTTCACAGACATTTACAAGAGTATTCTCGTTCAAGGGTGAGGAGACTGATTCTGTAAGAGAAGGTTATGATGCCCATAACATTAAGATAATGAAAATAGAAGATAACGGAGATGCAACATTTTTAGTATCAGGATATATGAACAGAGGAGAGCATGAAGGACAGGTTGGCGTATCTTTATGCAGATATTCGTATTCAGATAATGATGTTACTGAAAGACTGTTCATTCCAATGGCGATTCCTTATAACATTCTCACACAGAATGTTGGTGGAGTTTCTTATGTTTCTAACGACAAATTCTATATACTTATAGATGAGACTCTGTATTCTGTAGACCTTGTAAGTAAAGAGGTCATGACAGAGATAACAGGACTTAAAGAGAATTCATATGCTGTATCAGATGCCGGAGATGCCATAGCATATAGTGTGTCTGGTGATATATGCAACACTGATACGATAAGAGTTCTTAATATGAGTAACGACAGCGCTTATGAGTTAAAGGCAGATGAGGCAGATACATTAAGACCACTTGGTTATATCGATTCGGACTTTATATATGGAATGGCTCATAAGGAAGATATTGTATCAGATGCAGATGGCAGCAGAACATATGCAATGTACAAAGTCGGTATTATGGATGTTGATTATAATATTATTAAACAATATGAACAGCCTGATATATATGTATCTGATACAGAGGTTGAAGGCAAGAGAATTACGCTTACAAGAATAGTGAAGTCAGGAAGCGGTTATGTGTCAACGAGCATAGACCAGCTTATCAATAAGGATGAGAATGTTGTTGAAAATGTTGTAAAGGCTGATACAATAAGCACAGACGCAAGGAAACAGGAATTATATATTGACCTTATAACCAAGGTAAATGATATATCTGTTAGTTACAGAACTTCAGGCGAGATTATATTTAAAGACAATACAAGTCTGGAACTTGAAGATGAATTCACATGGGATGGAAGATATTATGTATATGGATACGGAACATTCCAGGGAAGCAGGACACAGCTTGAATCAGCAATAACTCTTGCGTATGACACATATGGAACAGTTGTGGATTGTGATTCAAAGTCTGTGTGGAAACGGTACAGAAGCACACAGGCATCAATAGACGGGGTTTCGCCGGTTATGGGTGGAAGTTCTCTTGAAAATGCAGTTACAACAGTATGTAATTATCTTGGGGCTGATTATAATGCCGCGGCTTACATGGAACAGGGGTATACAGCAGTGCAGACAATGAACATGATAAGCGGAGTACATGGAATAAGTCTTACAGGAATAACATGTGAGAAGGCATTAAGCTATGTCGGAGAAGGAAGTCTTGTGATAGCAAAGACCGGAGAAGACGAATATATAATCATTACTGCATATAATTCAAGTGAAATAGCATATATTGAATCATCATCCGGTTCAGTAAAGACTATGTCTATGAATGATGCTGGAAAAATGTTTTCTCAGGGCGGCAATATATATGTAACCTATTATAAGTGATGATATGCACAGGGATTGAATATTATGGCGAAGAAGAAATTATCAAAAAAGAAAAGAAGACGCAGATTAATAAGAAGGCTGATACTTCTTACATTATTGCTGGCATTTGTTACAACACTTGCAATATTTTCACCAAAGATAGTAAAGATTATAAAGCTTGCGCAGGAAGCTAAGGAGCTTGTAAATAAAAGTTCCTTAGACACATTTATGGCATCAGGAACAACAGTTATATATGATACTGATGGCAACGAGCTGTGTACCATGCGTGAGTCAAAGGATATGTATTATGTTGATATAGGTCAGATACCAGATACATTACAGAAATCTTTTGTTGTAATGGAAGATAAAGACTTTTATAAACATAAAGGAATTGATTTCAAGGCTATAATAAGGGCTGTGATAGCTAATACAGAGAATGATGAAATTGTTCAGGGTGCAAGTACAATAACGCAGCAGCTTGCAAAGAATATATTCTTAAGTCAGGAAGTTACCTGGCAGAGAAAGGTAAAAGAAATATTTGTGGCATGGGATCTGGAAAAGAAATATACAAAGGATCAGATTCTTGAATTCTACTTAAACAACATATATTTCAGTAATGGATATTATGGAGTAGGTGCAGCAGCGAGAGGCTATTTTGACAAAGAGGTAAGTGAGCTGACAGTTGCTGAACAAGTATTTATAGCGGCAATCCCTAACAATCCGACAAGATACAATCCACTGACTAATTATGATAACACAGTTGGGAGAAGAGACCTTATACTTGGAAAGCTGTATGAAAATGATATGATTAATTCCATGAACTATTACACTGCGCTTGATACGCAGGTGGTTCTGGCACAGCAGCCCGAGGTTTCAAAGAACAATTCTGTCGAGACATATGCAAGGCATTGTGCGACAGAGAGCATGATGCAGGCGAATGGCTTTGTGTTTAGAACGAATTTTAACAATGATGATGATTACGAACAATATAAAGAAATATATGAAAACAGCTATACACTGTTTCAGCAGAAACTGCTTTCCGGAGGATACAAGGTATACACAAGTATCAACATGGATGTACAGCAGATGCTTCAGGATGCTGTTGACGATAATCTTAAAGGATATACCGCAGAAAAAGACGGAGTGTATGAAATGCAGGCAGCAGCTACCTGTATTGATAATTCAACAGGAAATGTAGTGGCTATTGTTGGTTCAAGAACTCAGGATTTAGATGGATATACTCTTAACAGGGCATATCAGAGCTACAGACAGCCCGGAAGCTCCATCAAGCCTGTGATAGATTATGTTCCGTATCTTGAAAAGGGCAATACACCTGACACCATAGTTCAGGATGAATACATTCAGGATGGTCCGAAGAATGCAGATGGAACATATATGGGAAGCATTACATTAAAAACAGCGGTAAGTCTTTCACGTAACACAGTTGCATGGAATGTACTTAAAGAACTTACACCTAAGGTTGGCAGTTCATATCTTCTCAATCAGGGATTTCATAAAGTATGGATGGATAAAGAATACAATGCGATTGCCATAGGCGGCTTCACATATGGTGTGTCAACAGAGGAGATGGCAGGTGCGTATGCGACAATAGCTAATGAGGGCGAGTACAGAAGAGTTACATGTGTATCCCAGATAAAGGATACAAGAGGAAGAATAGTATATGATTCATCTGGCAGGGGGCAGAAGATATATGATGCTGAATCGTGCAGGATGATGACGGATATGCTTGAAACTGCTGTGAATGAAGGAACAGGACGCGGGGCAGCACCAGGTAATGCAATTGTTGCCGGAAAGACTGGAACAACGAACTCTAATTATGATTCATGGTTCTGTGGATACAGTGCTTATTATACAGTGGCTGTATGGCAGGGATATGATTATCCTGCATCAATCCCACAGAGTCATACAAAGGATATATTCAGGCAGTTTATGCAGGATTCACATAAGGCTCTGGCAAAGAAGGATTTCCCTAAGTACAGACAGAAGTCAGATAATAAGGAGACAGAAACTGAATCTGTAAGTGAAACACAGACAGAAACGCAGTCAGTCAGTGAGACACAGTCAGTAACACAGACGCAGAAGGGCAGTCAGATCCAGTCGCCAAGTCAGATGGAAACAGGTACGGCAAGGGATAATGACGCAACTGCAGGAACAAAGCAGGATAGCACGGCTGGTGGAAGTGAAAGCCGGGCAGATACAGATAAGCCGGCAGAGACTAAAGGGGATATCTCAGGTTATTAATTGCAGATATATTGTAGATGTAAATAAAATAATACTTGCAGAAAAGTGGATTGTATGATAAATTTTAGTGGGGTAAACTTATAGAAATATAAGGACACAAAACTAGAAGTCTAAGGCTAATGCTATGATGGTTCGGTTGCATTTAGGAAATGTTTCTTAAATGCAGCCTTTTTTGTTTTAGCAGAGACTTGAAAATAATTGTTGATAGTGTCAAATGGCACACGAAATTAATGCATAGCAGGGAAAACCTACTAAAGTTGCTAAATATGATGAAGTGGTAGGTTTACTAAGGGGATTGCTTATGAAAAAAGTAATAACACTATTTTTAATTTGTATATTGATAATATTTAATACCATATCATGTGGATCTGATTTGAACAATAAAAGTGAAACAATATTAGAAAAAACTGAAAAGATGGCAGAAAATGTCTACGATGCCATAAAGAATCATGACAGTGAACAGCTAAAAGAACAGTTCTGCGAAAGGCTGCAGCCGGGGAAAGAGACAGCGGTAGACAAGATATATGAATATATTGATGGAGAAATAGAAACGCTTGAGACAGATTTTGAAACAGATAATTATGCTGATGCTGGGGGCGGGGGAGAAATTAGAGAAGATAAATTATCGAAAACATTTGTTTTTAGGCTGGTAATTATTACGGATAAAGGAGTTAGATATAAGATTGGGGCAAAAGGCGATATCATCAATACAATAGAGCCGAGAGACCAAGGATTACAGGTGCTTCGTGTATATAAGCAGAATGAAGATGGAACATGGAATTATACAGATGATTATCTACAGATAGGAAGTGAACTTGATTAAATATCATAATGAATAGCTTAAATAAGCCGTTTAATTATGAATGAAACATTTATAAAATTATGAGAAAAATATTAATAATGTCATTAATGGTTATATGTATGATTTTCAATATAACAGCATGCGGAGTAAAAAGTAATAATACAAGTAAGTCACCATTACGACAAACAAAGGATATGGCAGAAAATGTCTATGATGCCATAAAGAATCATGACAGTGAACAGCTAAAAGAACAGTTCTGCGAAAGGCTGCAGCCGGGGAAAGAGACAGCGGTAGACAAGATATATGAATATATTGATGGAGAAATAGAAACGCTTGAGACAGATTTTGAAACAGATAATTATGCTGATGCTGGGGGCGGGGGAGAAATTAGAGGAGATAAATTGTCAAAGGGATTTAGTTTCGGTATATATGTTGTTTCTGATAATGGCACAAGATATGAAATTGTAGGAAAAGGAGATGTAATTAATACTATTGAACCTAAGAATCAGGGGCTGCAAACAATAATTATATATCGACAGAATGAAGATGGAACATGGAATTATTCAAAAGGTTACTTGCAGATAGGAAGTGAATTAGATTAAGAATTAAGATAAAAAACCGGAACCCGACAATTAGTCAAGTTCCGGTTTTTAGTATAAATATTACTTGAATTACTTACCGTAATGAAGTTCGTTATATTCTTTAACTCTCTGCTGGATTCTTTCAACAGGGCTTAAGAGGTTGCTGATTGAAGAATCATGGTTAAGTGTATCAATAAGAAGAGCCATGTATTTGCTCATATCAACATTGATGTACCAAGGCTTAGAGAGAAGCTCTGTTGGCTGGTACACAAGGTTAGTTGTAAGGATTCTGTCGATAATACCATTCTCATATGCTTCATCAAACTTCTTGAAGCCGTTAGTGAAAAGACCGAATGTAGTTGCACAGAATACTCTGCTTGCACCACGCTTCTTAAGCTCAGAAGCAACATCAATCATACTTTCACCAGAAGAAATCATATCATCAATGATAATGACATCCTTGCCTTCAACATTAGTTCCAAGGAACTCATGTGCAACGATAGGATTACGTCCATTAACAATCTTAGTGTAATCTCTTCTCTTATAGAACATACCCATATCAAGACCAAGAACGTTAGCAAAGTAAACAGCACGTCCCATACCACCTTCATCCGGGCTGATAACCATCATATGCTCGCTGTCGATGTGAAGGTCGTCCACATTAAGAAGGAGATACTTGATAAACTGGTATGTGCATGATACAGATTCAAATCCCTTAAGAGGAATAGCATTGTGTACTCTAGGGTCATGTGCATCGAAAGTAATAATATTCTCAACGCCCATATCTGTAAGTTCCTGAAGCATAAGTGCACAGTCAAGAGATTCTCTTCCTGTTCTCTTGTGCTGTCTTGATTCATAAAGGAAAGGCATGATTACATTAATTCTTCTTGCCTTACCACCTGCAGCAGCAATAACTCTCTTGAGGTCAGCATAGTGATCATCAGGAGACATATGGTTCTTGAAACCGCAAACAGTATATTCAAGGCTGTAGTTGCAGACATCAAGCATAATATATAAGTCATGACCACGGACAGAATCTACAAGAACGCCCTTTCCTTCTCCTGAACCGAATCTAGGAGTCTTAGCGTTAACAATATAACTGTCTCTCTTATATCCTGCAAAATTAAGGGTAGAAGTATTCTCATTCTGACGCTGCTCTCTCCACTTTACAAGGTACTCGTCAACTTTCTTACCCATTTCAGTGCAGCTTGCTAATGGGATAATACCTAAAGTTCCGTAGGGAATAGTTTCTGTGTGTCTTTCATCACGTGGCATAATAAATAATCCTCCATAAAAGTATAATAATTAAACATACATATAAAAATATAAACATTGACGCGAAATAAGTCAATGATATATTTGACATAAATAATCGTTAAGACCTTTTAGTTGGTGATAATTTCTTCATACAGCGGATATCATCTCCAAAGAGTCTTAAAATTGAATAGGCACTTACAAGTCTTGAGAAAATTCTCTGTGAGTACCTTGTCTCAATATCAGGCATCTCAAGGTTAGAAGATATAATAATACTCTTTCTTCTAAGAAGCCTTTCATTAATAGTATTAAACAGATTAGAAAAATTATAATCGGAAGCTTTCTCTGTTCCAAGGTCGTCAATAATAAGCAGGTCACATTCAACAAAAAATGAAGTGTCAAACTTGGAACTTCCAAATTCCTTAAAATCATCGCTCTTGAATGAGTCAAAGAACTCACCAGCAGTAAGGTAAATAATACTGTGGCATGAATCCATAAGAGCCCTTGCAATGCAGTTAGAAAGAAAAGTCTTTCCAACACCGGTCTGTCCGATAAACAAAAGATTAGAAAATGTATTATCAAAGTTATCAACGAAATCGTGACATACTTTGAGAACTTTCTGCATATTAATATAAGGTGTGAGCCCTGTTGCAGGATCAACATCAGTGTTGTTGTACCAGCTAAGAGAAAATGTATTAAAGTTCTCATCAGCAGTTATATTCTTGAGATTAGAGTCCTTATATATAAGGTCGATAGCCTTCTTATTAAAACATATGCAGCGTTTACCGTCGACATAACCGGAATCCTTGCAGTAAGGACATGTAAATATATCATCAAGATAATCAGCGGGCTTGCCTATTGAGGCCAGGGCAGCCACTTTTCGTTCGTTAAGTGACTTAAGGCTGGAAGTTAATTCATCAGTATTCGTGTCCGATGAGTCAGCTTCTATACGCGCTCTGGCAGTTTTCACAGACAGGTCAATAATCTCAGAATCAATATCGGCAATATCAGGACACAGGGCAGTGACTTCGTTATAACGGTCACTCTGCAGCCGCCTGTTGGCTGTTTTAATATCATCATACAGTCTCATAATAGAGGCATATTGTGTATTGGTCAAAGGCATGGCTGCCCCTCCTTGTAATATAATTAATTATTATTGCTTAATAAAGAGTTGTACCAGTCGTCAGATTTCTTAGGACGCTGCTGGTAGTTGTTAAAACGGTTGGCATTCTGCTTGATAACACCTGACTTTGAAGACTTGGCAGCTTTACCGGCTTCAAACTGTGCGTCAGCTTTTCTGATATCCTCAGAATTCCTGATGTTAGAAGTATGCCACTTGGTAAGAATTGAATCAGCGTATTCAAAGCTTGGCTGATGCGTAGCTTTCATTGTTCTGTTACATGCTTCGATAATCATATCGGTTTCAAAGCAGAATACATCAGTCCACTTGGAGATAAGCTGCTTCTCAACCTGACCCGGTTCTCTGTTGTTAAGACCAAATGCCTTCATGACACCGTAAACAGCCTCATTATGGTTGGATACCTCGTCCTTGGCTGCCTCAACGGTATTAATACCTTCGTCAGCCCATGAGAGAGCAATCTTCTCTATGTATCTTATAGAAGTCTTACCCTTGGATACACAGTATTCAATAAGGTATTCGATAAGGTCAGCAGGAAAATGCAGAGTGTCATAGAAATACACAATAGCATTAACCTCAGGCTGAGAAAGTGTCTTGCCAAGGTATGTCTGTATTACAAAAAGCAGCATAGAAAAATCATCGTTAGAGTTAAGTTCATCCAGCTTTTCAGCAGGAGCAGTTACCTTTGAAGGCTCAACAGTATGTGATGGTGCTTTAATGGCAAAATCCATAGAAACAACATTTGACGATACATCTGAAGCAGCCTCATCAGCGGAAGTTTCATCGGCGAAAGCAGTGGCAGGAACCGTGGTATCAGCAGTGTCGTTATTAAATTCGGGTGTAGCATAACGGCTTCTGTCAGGCTCAGGAGAAGAATTATTCTTCAAATCTTTAACGGTAATGCCGCAAAGCTGGTTGTTATCGTCATAAGAAAGGCAGACAAGCCCTGACTTGTCCCAGTATCTTAAAGCACGCATGACATCATTCTCGGTTTGGTTAAAAGTATCAGCAAGAGAAGAAATGCTTAAGCTGCTGTTCTTTCTTGTAAGAAGCCTCAGAAGATAAAGATAGACCTTAACAAAGTCTCCGTTGGCTGATGGTACATATTCGTCTATAAATAAATCAGAAACTGCTGTATAGCCAGAAACAGTCTCTGAATACAAGTTCAGATTATTCATGGTATTAGTCTCCCAAAAAAGTTATGAGCAGATTATACCACTGAAAAAAATAAATGCAAAGCGCGCCCAGTGCGGAAAGGAGAAATGTGGAAAATGTGGAAAATGTGGATAAGTAAAAAATAAACGTAGGAAAAACGCATAGAATCTGGATTCTTAAAATTACCAGAATAAAAAATTATCCACAATCATTCTGAACAATTAAGTAACAGAAAATTGTGGATAATGTGGATAACTTTGTTGAAAAAGTTCAGGCTGGTGGAAAATGTACTATTTAAGCAAGTCTTCACCGATTTTATATACATCACCAGCACCCATAGTTATTAACAAGTCACCGTTGATACAATTTTTTAATAAATATTTTTCGATGTCCTCAAAATTGTCAATGTATACACATTCCTTACCGAGAGACTTAATCTTCTCGCACAGGTCAGCAGAGCTGATTCCAAGCGTATCAGTCTCTCTTGCAGCGTATATCTTTGCGAGGACAACTTTGTCAGCGTGGCTTAATGCATCAGCAAACTCATTAAATAAAAGCTTCGTACGCGAATATGTATGAGGCTGGAAAACTACCCATACACGGTTATGTGGATAGTGTGCGGCAGAACTTAAAGTAGCACGGATTTCATCAGGGTGATGGGCATAATCATCAATGACAGTAACACCGTTAAATGTGCCTTTCTTCTCAAATCTTCTGTTAGTACCCTTAAAGTTAGAAAGACCTGCTTTGATATGCTCCATATCAACAGATAGCTTTCTTGCAGCGGCAACAGCAGCAAGAGAATTGTAAACATTGTGAATCCCCGGTACACCAAGAGTAATAGTGTCAGCCTTCTCTCCATTAATAAGAAGAGAATAAGTGCATCTTCCAAGCTCGTCATAAGTGATATCAGAAGCACTGTACATGCTCTTTGCAGGGTCAGAACCAAATGTTATGACCTCGCAGTCAGTATCCTGATAGAAATATTCATAATTATCAATGTCAGTATTGATGATAAGAGTTCCGTCAGATGGAAGTTTTTCAGTAAAAAGCTTGAAAGAGTGACGGATATCATCAATATCCTTGAAGAAATCAAGATGGTCTTCCTTGACATTGAGAATAATGTTCATTGTAGGATTAAATGATAAAAAGCTGTTAGTATATTCACATGCTTCTGCTACAAAATACTTGTTACCGCCGACTCTTGTATTGCCACCAATGCTGTTAAGGATACCTCCTACAGAGATAGTAGGATCCATATTGGCAGCAAGCAGAATCTCAGAAACCATTGAAGTAGTAGTTGTCTTTCCATGAGTACCTGCAATGTTAATAGCATTCTTGTAGATAGTCATAATCTGTCCAAGAAGCTCTGCACGGGTAAGCATTGGAAGCCCCGCTTCCTTAGCTGCCTTGAATTCGGGATTATCCGGGTGAATTGCTGCTGTATATACAACAAGATCTATATCATTAGTTATATTACCGGCGCTCTGTGGTACGGATACGATACAGCCGTCCCCGATAAGTTCGTCAGTAAGAGCTGATGAGTGAGCATCAGAGCCTGAAACAGTAAAGCCTTCAGATAAAAGAATCTTGGCAAGTCCGCTCATACTTATACCGCCTATGCCAATGAAGTGAATATGGATAGGGTTGTTGAAATCAATCTTGTACATGATATTTTCCTTCCTTGAATTTAGTGTTTAATATATTGTATGTCTTATCGGCTTATTTTTCAAACCTTTCTTATTATATACTATACGATTTAGAAAATGTGCATAAAAATGTGTATAAAAAACTCGAAATTCTTTTTACTTAATGAGAATAGTATGATATAATCAAAATATCTAAAAGCAGTAAAAATTTAACATCAGAGGTGATAGCATGATTAAAAAAGAAATGATTGCAATGCTGTTAGCTGGTGGCCAGGGAAGCAGATTAGGAGTTCTTACTTCTAAGGTGGCAAAGCCGGCAGTAGCATTTGGTGGAAAGTATAGAATAATTGACTTTCCTCTCAGTAACTGTATTAACTCAGGAATAGATACAGTGGGAGTATTAACACAGTATCAGCCACTTCGTCTTAATACGCATATAGGAATTGGTATTCCTTGGGATCTTGACCGTAATGTAGGAGGCGTATCAGTTCTTCCACCTTATGAGAAGAGTCAGAATAGTGAATGGTATACAGGAACAGCTAATGCCATTTACCAGAATCTTGAGTATATGGAGCAGTATCATCCTGAATATGTACTTATTCTTTCAGGTGACCATATATACAAGATGGATTACAAGATAATGCTTGATTATCACAAGGCTAATAATGCAGATATTACAATTGCAGCAATGCCTGTACCTATAGAAGAAGCAAGCAGATTCGGTGTAGTTGTAACAGATAACGATAATAAGATTACAGAGTTCGAAGAAAAGCCTGAACATCCAAAGAGCAATCTTGCATCAATGGGTATATACATATTCAGCTGGAAGGTTCTTAAGGACGCACTTATCAAGCTTAAGGATCAGCAGGAATGTGACTTCGGAAAACACGTAATTCCATACTGCTTTAATAACAATAAGAGAATATTTGCTTATGAGTATAATGGATACTGGAAAGATGTAGGAACATTAAGTTCATATTGGGAGGCTAATATGGAACTTATAGATATTATTCCTATATTTAATCTTTATGAGGAATTCTGGAAGATATACACCAAGACAGATACAATCCCACCACAGTATATTGCTAAAGATGCCTATATAGAGAAGAGTATCATAGGTGATGGAACTGAAGTATACGGAAGAGTATTTAATTCTGTAATAGGTTCGGGAGTTGTTATTGAAGAAGGCTGTGTAATCCGAGACTCAATTATTATGAATAATTCACACATCGGAAAGAACACAACAATAACCAAGTCAATAATCGCAGAAGATGTAACGATTGGAGAGAATGTTGAACTTGGAGTTGGTGAAGAAGCAGAGAATGTTAAGTTCCCTAAGATATATAATTCTGGACTTGTTACCGTCGGCGAGTGGTCTGTTATTCCAGACAATGTTAAGGTTGGAAAGAATACAGCCATATCAGGAGAGACAACATTACAGGATTACCCTAATGGTGAGTTACCAGGCGGAGGCATAATAATTAAGGCAGGTGATAATTAATGAAAGCAATAGGTATTATATTAGCTGGCGGAAATAACAGAATGATGCGTGAACTATCTAATAAGAGAGCCATTGCAGCCATGCCGATTGCCGGAAGTTATCGCGCCATAGATTTTGCATTGAGCAATATGACTAATTCAAGAATCCAGAAGGTTGCTGTCATAACACAGTATAACGCAAGATCACTTAATGAACATTTAAGTTCATCTAAGTGGTGGGATTTTGGAAGAAAGCAGGGAGGATTATTCGTATTCACTCCTACAATTACAGCAGAGAGCAGTAACTGGTATCGTGGAACAGCAGATTCATTATATCAGAATATGCAGTTCTTAAAACAGAGCCATGAGCCATATGTAGTTATTGCATCAGGCGATGGTGTATATAAGCTCGATTATAATAAAGTGCTTCAGTATCATATTGAGAAGAAGGCTGATATTACAGTAGTTGTAAAGAATCTGGAAGATCGTTCTGAGATAGGACGTTATGGTGTAGTTGCCATGACGGAGGAAGGAAGAATCACAGATATTGATGAGAAGCCATTAGAGACTAACCTCTCTACAGTTTCAACAGGAATATATGTAATAAGAAGAAGACTTCTTATTGAACTTCTTGAAAAGGCTGCTGAAGAAGACAGACATGAGTTTGTAAGAGATATTCTTGTAAGATATAAGAATATCAAGAAGATATATGGCTATAAGCTTGATACATATTGGAGCAATATATCTACAGTAGATTCATATTATAGGACTAACATGGATTTCCTTAAGAAGGATGTAAGAGATTACTTCTTCAAGCAGTATCCGGATGTATATTCTAAGGTTGAGGATTTACCACCTGCTAAGTATAACTTCGGAGCTAATGTAAGGAACAGCCTTGTTTCAAGTGGATGTATAGTAAACGGAACTGTTGAAGATTCAGTGTTATTTAAGAAGATATATGTTGGTAATAACAGTGTAATTAAGAACTCAATTATTCTTAACAACGTATATATTGGAGACAATGCATATATTGAGAACTGTATTGTTGAAAGCAATAGTACAATCAAAGCTAATTCAAGGTATGTCGGGGAGAATGGTACAAGGATTGTTGTGGAGGACAGCCCTTTGTATTATTAAGAATAAAAGTTGCAACAGAAGGTTTTCAGACTAAAGTATAACAAGAACCGCAGAGGTTCAAGAAGGGGTGCGTTATGAATATAACAGATGTAAGGGTAAGAAAGATTGCTAAAGAGGGCAAGATGAGAGCAGTTGTGTCAATCACAATAGATGATGAGTTCGTGGTACATGATATTAAGGTGATTGAGGGAGAGAAGGGCTTGTTCATTGCAATGCCAAGCAGAAAATCATCAGACGGGGAGTATCGTGACATTGCTCATCCTATCAATACTCAGACAAGAGATAAACTGCAGAAGCTTGTTCTTGAGGCCTATGATAAGGCGGAGGATGTAGAGGAGTAACAATTTAACACATTTAAAAGGTCTGACTTTGACAGATGCGTTAGCGCATTTTCAGAGTCAGACCTTTTTTATGCAATATAACCCTTTGCTTCCCTGAATTTGATTGGGGAAATACCTTTTGTTTTCTTGAAAACATCCCCAAAATAATTACCGGATTCATATCCACATAATGAAGCAACATCTGACATTGGAAGATTGGTTTCAAGCAATAATCTTTCAGCATGGCTAATCCTTATTCTATTCAGAAAATCTTTGAATGTCATTTCGGTTTCATCTTTAAAAAGCTTGGACAGATAAGAAGGATTCAGATGTAAATGTTCAGCCAAAGCGGTCAAAGAAATATTGGCGGAAAAGTTCTGTTCTATGTAATCAATGGCATTCTGAATAATTGTATTTTCTGTTTGTAATGAGTTCCTGACATTTAATGACGCTGTTATATCAAAACCAGAACGGATTATACACAGAATAATTCCCTGAATTGAATGCCTTATAGTTAATGAAGATATAGAACTGTGTTTTTTAGATTCTAAAAGAACAGTATCAAAATAATAATTAATCAGGTTAGATGCTGACAGATTAAAAGTAAAGAAATGACAGCAGTATTTATTATAAAAAGTTAAGTCGGGGAAACCTGATATAATTGGTGCTACATAGTCGTCTCCTAATTCAATTACAATCCGCTCATTATCTGTATTGGAATATATGGTTTTATGAGAAATATCACATGGAATCAGGAAGATGGTTCCTTCGTTTATTTCATATAAAGCATCTCTTATTAAAATGCTACAGCTTCCTTTGGTAAGGTAAAATAATTCCCAGAAAGAGTGTGTATGAGAAGATGACATTGAATTTTCTGGAGTGCGATATAATTTTGAAATGTTAAAATAATTTGAATTCATACATTCTCCTGAAGTTATATTTAAAGATATATTAACACAGATAAATGGAAAAATAAATGGATTAAAAAACGGAAAATTTTAGAGCAAAATAAGTGCAATATATACATTTTGCACAAAAAACATGTTGAAATATTGCTGTAATTAACAAATGGTTAAAAAATCAAGCCAAAATTATATGTAAAAACAATATAAGAAACAAAAAAAGCGGTAGCAAAACACATTACATAAATGTATTATGATAGCAAAAGCGGAAAACTACCGCGAAAGACACAGTCGTGTGCAAATATATTTAAGGAGGATAATTATGAAGTTTATGAAAAAGCGTAAGATCAGAAGAATTGCATCATTATTCATGGCAGTTCTTATGGTTGCAGCTCTCATGCCAGGCAGTATTACTAATACTAAAGCCGATGATAAGACCGCTGAATCTGGGGTCGTAGTAGACGCTGGTACATGGGAGAATAACGAAAGAACAACAACCTGGGATTTTTCAAAATACTCAGGAAGCAGTTCACTTACTTTAGCAGAAGGTGATGAGGTTGGCAGAATAAAGGTTGCTGCCGGTAAAGCATATGTTAAGACTGGTGGAGCAGGATTATCAGCTCAGAAAACAAAGGATGCTGTTATTGCTGTTCCTGTTGACCCAACAGCAACATCAGCTACACTTACTTTAAAGTTTTCTAGTAACAACAATAACAGATATGTTTATGTTGGTGACAAGAGTGGAGAGAATGCAGTCATCTGTCTGAATACAGCAGGTAGAGAGGAACTTCCTAATGCAGTTAATATCAATGGTGATAAAGAAGCTACTGTAACAGTTTCATCAGCAGCTTTTGAGGATGGTTATATTTTACTTACACCAGATACACTTGCAAGCGGTGATTCAGGTGAGATGAAGATTAAGAATTTAAAATTAGTAGAATCAAAAGATAACGGAGACAGAACATGGAACTTCAGAAAAGGTTCTGAATTAATGGGTTCTAACGGAAAGCTCATTCAGGGAACTACAGGTGAAGTTAATGGCTTAGTTATTGATGCTACAACTGGTAAGTTTGATTCTACAAGAAGTGACTGGGCACAGTTTAACACAGGAGCTGTTGTTAAGATTCCGGTTAAGGGTTCATGTGAAATCACAATTGGATCATATAAAGAGAAGCAGGCTACAATTGAAGGAACAGAAGTCGGCACTACAGAATTCAAGTATCAATACTCAGGTGCAGCAGGATATGTAGATTTAGTTGCAACAGCTGATGGATATATTGGAAGCATTGAAGTAAAGCATATTGCAGAGCCAGAAGCTAATGTAGAAAACTTTACATTTGTTATGGACGAGCATGCTGTAGATGGTGTTGTTAAGACTGGTGAGTACAAGTTCGGAGACAGCACACTTACATTAGGTGGACAGACAGTAGGCGGAGTTATTACTCAGTATACAGTAAAGCCAGATAAGAAGGTTACAATTAATGGTGTTGAACATGATGCTTATACATCAGGTAAGAGACATGCTGATGCCAATAATATTCCTAATCTTCCAGGAGAGGGTGATGGATGTTTAGCTACATTTACACCAGCAGCTAAGGGTATGATGACAGTTTACTATAACTCAACTTCATTCCTCAGAGTACATACTTTCAATGCTGATGGAACTAAGGAAGGCTTTGTTGATTCAGAAACAGGATTAACATCATATTCATTTAAAGTTGTTCCTGGTAAGACATATGTTATGTCAACAACAGGAAAGACTAATAATATGTTCTATGCTGGATACAGCTATGTTGCAGATGAGAAGATTACAGTTCCAGTAACTGTAAATAATATTGATGCAACAATTGGTAGCGGATTAAGGTTATCATTAGTAGATGACCAGTTAGGTGGAGATGAGATATCTCTCAGCACAACAACAAAATCTCTTAAGCTTCTTAAGGGACACACATACAGAGTAAGCTCTAACGATGGCGGTGTTAAGCCACTTGTAGGTGATTCACAGACATTTACAGTAACAGGTGATGCAGTTACAATCACACTTAATAATGTTCCGGATGTTGAACTTACAGGTAAGATTGTAGGTACAGATTCATCTAATGTTACAAAGCTCGTATTTACTAATAATACTAGTGGAACAGTAAATGAAGCAACAATAACAGGAGATTCATACAAGGTTTCTGTAAAGCCTGGTGAATATACAACAAGCGTAGAGACTAAGGATGGATCAACAACATATGACAGAGCATCTGTTAAGGCTGGTGCTGAGAATGTTAATGATGTATATGTAGAGAAGGATGATCCAGCATCTAAGAGAGATTACAGCTATACAAGAGTTCCATCTCTTGCAACAGCAGGTAGTATTGCAGTAGAGAATGGAAAGCCTCACACAGTAGCAAGAGCTGATTCTTCACTTACAATTCCAGTAAAGGGAAAAGCTAAGGTTGCTATTTCTACTTACTATGCATTCAACTTTACAGTTAATGGGGAAAAGTACGATAGTACAGAAACTGATAAGGGCTATACATCAGTTGGTACAACATCTAAGACAGATACATTTGAGATAGTAGTTGAAGGTGATGCTGTTGTTAACTTTGGTGCAACAACATATATTACAGGAATTTCAGTTGTTCCTATGACAGAATTCAAGTCAGAGATTAATGTTCCTGGCGATTATGATACATTAAATAAAGCTTCAGATGCTATTCTTGGTATGCAGAACAGACCAGAAGGCGAAGCAGGCAGAGTAACTATTAACCTTACATCTGATGTATTTGAACAGGTAGTTATGGTTGCACCATATGTAACACTTAAGGGTAATGGACATACAATTTCATGGTATTATGGTGTTGGAACAAAGTATTATTCAATAGATCCAGCAACAGGTCTTTACAATAAGACACTTGCTATGGACAGATACTCATCTGAAGAAGGAAATGGAAGTCTCTGGGGTGGAGTATTCATTGTTAGAGGTAATAATTTTGTTGCAGAGAATACAACATTCCTGAATACATACAACTATTACTTAACAGAGGCTGAGAAGACAGATATTGCAGGTTCAAATCTTTCAGTAGACAGATTAGCAGAAGGCGCAGATGTATCAGATTACAAGTTTAAAGAGAGATCAAATGCTTTCTATATTGAGGCTGATAATATTGAAGTTTTCAACTGTTCAATTCTTTCATCACAGGATACACTTGGTAGAAATGGTTCAACAAATTATGGATATCACGCATATTTCAACGGTTGTACAATCGGTGGTAATGTAGATTATATCTGTGGTGAGTTTGCAGCTGTATTTGATAACTGTAAGTTACAGTGGAAGACATATAAGAATGATGAAAATAATAATGCAAAGATTGGTTACATTGTTGCACCTAAGACAAGCCCATATGTATTCAGAAACTGTGAGGTTACAACAGATGGAGCACATGGTGATATAGCAGTATTAGGTAAGTATGGTAGAACATGGGGTGCTAACTCTAATGCATCATTTATTGAGTGTGAGACTAATGGATACATTGACTCAGAAGGCTGGACAGAAATGTCTAATGGAGAGAAGGCTTCAGCAATCTTCAATGAGTACAATAACACAAACAAGGGTGAAGCATTTGTGACAACAGGCTGCACTAAGAGTACATTAGATGCTGTTGTTAATTATATTGATTCAGAAAATGTTTCTGCTGTTGATACAGTTCTTGGTACATGGAAGCCAGTTCATTATAAAGAAGTTATCTCTAAGGATGACGATTCATCAAAGGGTGATGTAGCAGACGGTGGAGAAACAGGAAAAGACAATAATGTTAATGGAACAACAGAGTCAACAGGTGAAACTGTAAAGACTGGAGATACAGCTCCAATTGCATTATATGTAGTATTAATGCTTTGTGCATTAGCAGGAATTGTATTTGTATCAAAGAAAAGAAGAATATCTGTTAAATAATTATAATTAAATAATTGTTTAATATAACAAAAAGTCCCGCGGTCGTTATGACTTGCGGGATTTTTTGGATAAAGATAAGGTTGTCTTAACCTGTCAGGTTACAGATGATGCGTTAAGATAGCCAAAAGAAGAAATATGTTATATACTTGCTAATATATGATAATTAATCAGGAGGATGTTATGTATATAATAGCGGGACTTGGTAATCCGGGTAAAGAATATATGGGAACAAGACATAATGCAGGCTTTTCAGTAATAGACGAGCTTGCAGACAAATATAATATCAGTGTGGACACAGCAAAGCACAAAGGACTTATTGGAAAAGGCGTAATAGCAGGTCAGAAAGTAATACTCGTTAAGCCTATGACATATATGAATAATTCGGGTGAGTGTATAAGAGAAGTTATGGATTATTACAAATGTGACATAGATGATTTTATTGTTATCTTCGATGATATAAGTCTTGACGTAGGTAAACTAAGACTCCGTGCAAAGGGAAGTGCAGGTGGACACAATGGAATCAAGAGTATAATAGCACATCTTGGAAGTGACAAGTTTAAGAGAATAAAGTTCGGAGTCGGCGATAAGCCTAAGAACTGGGATCTTGCAGACTGGGTGCTTGGGAAATTTCCTACAGAGGAATATGCAACATTAAGAGAGGCTAATAAGAAAGCCTGTGAAGCTGTAGAATGCATACTTACAGATGGAATAGAAAGTGGTATGAATAAATATAACGGATAACTGGTGGTATAATATGAAAGCAATATTTGAGCCGGTGTATAATACAGCCGGTGTGGAACAACTTAATAAAGAGCTTGCTAAAGATGGTGGCAGAACAGTAATGGTAAGTGGCTGTATTGACACGCAGAAGCTGCATTTTTCAAGTGCTATAGCCAGCAATTATAATTTCCAGCTTGTTATAACCAGTGACGAGGGGAAAGCAAGGGATATGGCGGAGGATGCCAGATTCTTTAACGGTGGAAATGTAATGTATTATCCTGCGAAGGATGTAATATTTTATAACGCAGATGTGCAGGGACGACAGATTGCCGGAGAGCGAATCAGATGTATAGCAGCCATAATTGACAGATTGAATAAATCGGACATTGTAAAATCTGGAACGGAGAAATCAACAGAGGAAGCTTCAGACGGACCGCTTACAATTGTGACAACCATTGATGGAATATCAGATATGCTTCTTCCAGTCGACAGATTCAAGAGGGCAGTCATTAACCTTAAGAAGGGTGACATACTCGATGTAGATGATATGGCAAAGAAGCTTACAGCTATGGGATTCGAGAGATTCGGAATGGTTGAAGCCAAAGGACAGTTTGCCATAAGAGGCGGAATAATAGATATATTTTCATATACAGATGAAGCACCTGTGAGAATTGAATTGTGGGACGATGAGATAGACTCAATAAGGGCGTTTGATGCAGACAGCCAGCGTTCGATTGAGAACTATAAAAGTTATACAGTATTTCCTGCAACAGAGTTCCTTTTTACTGAGGATGAGATAGAGCATGGGATTGAAAAAATCAGACATGAGAAAGATGAACAGATGAAGCTGTTCGGAGCAGATAAAAGAAAGCGTACTAAGGAACAGATAGAGGCTGGAAATCATCTTAACAGAATGTTTGATGACGCGTTAAGGACAGGAGATTACAGCAAATTCATATATACATTTGCAGACAGAGTGAGCAGCCTGGCAGAGTATTTCCCTAAGGGAGATACTCTTATTGTCGTGGACGAACCTGTAAGGCTTAAGGAACACAGCGACATGACTTTCTATGAGTACAGTGAGAGTATGAAGAACAGATTAGAAAGCGGTTATGTGCTACCAAGTCAGACACATATGTTTATGGATATGGAGACAGCCGTTCTTTCAATGAACGGACATAAGCAGCTCGTGCTGACAACACTTGAATACACACCTGAATTCTTTGGGATAGATTATTCAATGCATATTGAAGCGAGAAGCATAAGCTCATATAATAACAGCTTTGAATATCTTTCAGATGACATAAGGAAGTACAAACGCAATAAATATGCAGTTCTTCTTGTGTGCAGCTCAAGAACAAGAGCTAACAGAATTGTTGATGACCTCGGAAGGCTTGGAATTGAGAGCTTCTATACAGAAGACAGCAATAAATCCATGGCAGGCGGACTTGTGATGGTTACTTACGGAAGCCTTCATAGGGGATTTGAGTATCCGCTGCAGGGATTTGTATGCATTGCCGAGAATGACATATTTACAGAGAAGAAACGCAAGAAAGTAAAGAAGAAGGAGTACGATGGCAAGAATATTGCCGGCTTTAATGAACTTAATATTGGCGATTATGTTGTTCATGAGAATTACGGTATAGGCCAGTACAAGGGCATTGAGAAGATTAAGGTTGAAGGTGTTGAGAAGGATTACATCAAGATATCTTACGCAGATAACAGCAACCTTTATGTGCTCGCAACACAGCTTGACCGTCTGCAGAAATTTGCCGGTTCAGATGTAGAGAAAAAACCAAAGCTTAATAAGATTGGCGGTTCAGAGTGGGGAAAGACCAAGTCAAAGGTTCATTCAGCCGTTGAAGAAGTGGCTAAAGACCTTGTTGAGCTGTATGCCACAAGACAGAGAATAGAAGGATACCAGTTTGGACCGGATACGGTATGGCAGCAGGAATTTGAGGAAATGTTCCCTTATGAGGAGACAACAGACCAGTTAAATGCGATAGAAGACACGAAGCATGACATGGAAAGCCGCAGGGTAATGGACAGACTTATATGTGGAGATGTGGGCTATGGTAAGACAGAGATTGCGATAAGAGCAGCATTTAAGGCGGTTCAGGAAGGGAAGCAGGTTGCTTATCTTGTACCGACAACAGTACTTGCAAGTCAGCATTTTACCACATTTGAACAGAGAATGAAGGACTTTCCGGTTACGGTAGCCCAGTTGTCGAGCTTCAGAACCTCAGCACAGAATAAGGAGACTATTGAGGAACTTAAGAAGGGCATGGTTGACATTGTAATAGGCACACACAGGCTTCTTTCTAAAGACGTGGTGTTCAAGGATCTGGGACTTCTTATTATTGATGAGGAACAGCGTTTTGGTGTTACACACAAGGAGAAGATTAAGAAGTTAAAGAATAATGTTGATGTACTTACGCTCAGTGCCACTCCGATTCCAAGAACGCTTCACATGAGCCTTGCGGGAATCAGGGATATGAGTGTTCTTGAAGAGCCTCCGGTTGACCGTGTTCCGATACAGACTTTCGTTACAGAGCATAATGATGAGATGATACGAGAGGCAATCACAAGAGAGCTTGCCAGAAACGGTCAGGTATACTATGTATACAACCGTGTAAGAAGCATTGATGAGGCGGCTGCACACATTCAGGAGCTTGTTCCTGATGCAAATGTGGCATATGCCCACGGTCAGATGGCTAAACGGGAGCTTGAGAAGATAATGTGTGATTTCGTTAATGGTGAGATAGATGTGTTGGTGTCTACAACTATAATTGAAACAGGTATGGATATATCCAACTGCAACACAATGATAATTGAAGATGCAGACCGTTTTGGACTTTCTCAGCTTTATCAGCTAAGAGGAAGAGTTGGCAGAAGCTCAAGGACTGCGTATGCATTTTTACTGTACAGAAGAGATAAGGTACTGACAGAGGTAGCGGAGAAGCGACTCAGCGTAATCAGGGAATTTGCGGATTTTGGTTCGGGTTTTAAGATTGCAATGAAAGATCTGGAAATCCGAGGTGCAGGAAATGTGCTTGGAAACAGTCAGCACGGTCACATGGCGGCTGTAGGATACGACCTGTACTGTAAAATGCTTAATCAGGCGGTCAACAATCTTAAGGGAATTAAGAATGAGTATGAGTTTGAGACAACAATAGATGTTGATGTGGACGCTTATATTCCGGCAACATATATTAAGAGTGAGTACCAGAAGCTTGATATATATAAGAGAATTGCAGCACTTGAGAACATGGATGAATTATCAGATATGAAGGATGAGTTATCAGACAGATACGGAAGTGTGCCATCATGCGCCGACAATCTGCTTATGATTGCGCTTATCAAGTCAAAGGCACATAAGCTTGGCATGATAGAGATAAAGGGCGGCGTTGCGCATCAGGAATCAGGAACTGCGGTATGGCGTACAGTTATGACAGTTTATCCTAAGGCTGAATTAGACCCGGATGCTATAAAGAAGCTTCTTGACGAGTATGGCGGTGCAATTCAGATGAGAGTAGACGCCAATCCTGCATTTATATGGACTGTAACTAAGAAGAAATTCACTAATGCGAAGGAATATCTTAAGGGGCTTAATGCGTTGATGGATGTGTTTATTGAGAGGCTGATGGTGAAGTCGTGAGGCGGCATATTGCTTGGATGAGCAGTGCAGTTGTGATATGTAGTTGTACTATGCCAAGCAAATTTTTTGGTGTGTGGGGAGAGACCTACTAAACAGGCAGAAGTGGTTTGTTTAGTAGGTTTTTTAAGAGTGATAAGCCAGCTTATGTAAGAGCGAATCAGGCGAAGACCTACTAGGATGAAGTGTAATGGAAGATTAGTAGGTGAATTAGCTAGGGAAAAGAGATGGAGAGCAGGAGTTGACCTACTAAACAGGCAGAGATAGGTGAGTTAGTAGGTCTTTTACGCATGATATGTCAGCTTATGTAAGCAAGAATGAGGAAAAAGACCTACTAAAGCAAAGTGTTATGAAAGATTAGTAGGCCAAAGCTGAAAATCTTACATTAACAGTTGACAACCTCGAAAGATGTGTTATAATTCAAAACAGTTTAACGCTTTAAAGCGTAACGGTTTAAAGCGAAACAATCTCAAGAGGGAACAATCCCAAAGGGGTACAATTCCAAAAGGAAACAATTTCAGGGAGAAATTTTACAGGAGGAAACAGGTTATGGCAGAAAACAGGGGTAATTTGACTTCTTACAGACCAGACATCAAGGTTATGGACTGTACATTAAGAGATGGAGGTCTTGTGAATAATTTTGAATTCACTGATGAGTTTGTTAAAGATCTTTATGAAGCTAATGTGGTAGCAGGCGTTGATTATATGGAATTTGGATATAAGGCTGATAAGGATATATTTGATGAGAAAGAATTCGGAAAGTGGAAGTTCTGTAAGGAAGAAGATATCAGAGCTATTGTTGGCGAGAATGACACACCACTTAAGATATCAGTTATGGCTGATGTCGGAAGAACTAATATGAAGAGAGATATTCCACCTAAGTCAGAGTCAGTTGTTGATATGGTGAGAGTTGCAACATACATTAATACAATTCCGGCAGCTATTGAGATGGCTAATTACTGTTCAGATATGGGATATGAGGTTACAGTTAACATCATGGCGATATCGACAGCAGGTGAGAATGAATTAGATCTTGCATTAGAGCTTCTTTCATCACAGAGCAAGGCACAGTACATCTATCTTGTTGACAGCTATGGTTCATTATACCCAGAGCAGATAAGAAGACTTGCTGACAAATACATTAAGATAGCAGAGAAGTATGGAAAGCGTGTTGGTATTCATGCACATAACAACCAGCAGCTTGCATTTGCTAATACAATTGAAGCTTGTTCAATCGGCGTAAGCCTTCTTGATGCAACAGTAAGCGGAATGGGAAGAGGTGCAGGTAACTGCTATTCAGAATTATTATTAGGGTTCTTAAGAAATCCTAAGTTTAATATAGTTCCAGTGCTTAAGTTTATTGAGAAGCATATGGTTCCACTTAAAGCATCAGGTGTTGTATGGGGATGTGATGTACAGTACATGCTTACCGGTCAGACTAATCAGCATCCAAGAACAGCAATTGCATTTACTAAGGCAGAAAGAACCGATTATGCTAAATATTATACAGAAATTACCGGAGATGAGTAATGAAATGTTGACATGACATTTTTAAGAGCGTAAAATATGCTCAAAATCGTGTAAAACATTTTTTACATTGGTATCTTTAGATGAAAGGAAGTACTAACAATGGAAAAGAAGAATATTGATTGGTCAAGCCTTGGCTTTGGTTACATCAAGACTGACAAGAGATTCGTAGCCAACTATAAAGATGGCGCATGGGATAACGGAACACTTACAGAGGATGACAAGGTTGTCATTAACGAGTGTGCAGGTGTCCTTCAGTATGCACAGACATGTTTTGAAGGTCTTAAGGCTTATACAACAGAGGATGGTCACATTGTTATGTTCCGCCCAGATCTGAATGCAGCAAGAATGAAAGATTCATGTGAGAGACTTGAGATGCCAGTTTACCCAGAAGATAAGTGGGTAGAGGCAGTTGCTAAGACAGTAGAAGCTAATGCAGCATGGGTACCACCTTTTGGTTCAGGTGCAACACTTTATGTCCGTCCATACATGTTCGGAAGCAACCCTGTTATCGGAGTTAAGCCTGCTGATGAATATCAGTTCAGAGTACTTACAACTCCAGTAGGTCCTTACTTCAAGGGCGGTGCTAAGCCTATTACTATCAAGGTTTCAGATTTTGATAGAGCAGCACCACACGGAACAGGACATATCAAGGCTGGACTTAACTATGCAATGAGCTTACATGCAATTATGACAGCACATGAAGAAGGATATGCAGAGAATATGTACCTTGACCCAGCAACAAGAACTAAGGTTGAGGAAACAGGTGGCGCTAACTTCATATTCATCACTAAAGATGGTAAGTTCGTAACACCAAAGTCTAATTCAATTCTTCCATCAATCACACGCCGTTCATTAATGGTTGTTGCTAAGGAGTATCTTGGATTAGAGGTTGAGGAAAGAGAAGTTCTCTTTGATGAAGTTAAGGATTTTGCAGAGTGTGGTCTTTGTGGTACAGCTGCAGTTATCTCACCTGTTGGTAAGATTAACGACCATGGTAAGGAAATCTGCTTCCCAAGCGGAATGGAGAAGATGGGACCTACAATTCAGAAGCTCTATGATACATTAACAGGTATCCAGATGGGCAAGATTGAAGCTCCTAAGGGATGGATTTACACAATTGCGTAATTCGTATTATTAAAATATTTATTCGGTCTGGACAAGTGTTCAGACCGATTTTTTAATTTTCTAAAGTAGATTTTACATTGAAAATGTGATAACATACTAATATAACAGACGTTAGTAAAGAGGTGCAGCAGTATGTCAGAAGTCGGAACTAATGAACGTTTATTGCGTTCTGATGTAACATTAGAGGAAAGCAGAAAGATAGAGAGAGTTCTTAGAAGAAACAATATATCATATTTTGAGAAGTGGAATTTTCACACAGGCGTGTTCAAGTTCCTTAATAACAGTAAGAATTCTAAGTGCGATATTTATGTTCATATGGATTCTATGGACAAGGCAAAGGAATTGCTTGCAGATATGTAGAATATATTTATAACAGAATATGTCTAAGATAATGGTCAGAGTGATTTACTCTGGCCTTTTTTTATGCTATAATTTTTTCACTTTGTGTGAAAGGATAGAAATTATGACAAAGAAAAGGATAGCATTGAAAATAGTAAGGAGAGTAGGAATATGTATTCTTACCACAGTGGTTTTGCTTCTTATAGGGCTGTTAGGCGTTGTAAGAATTATGGAATTCGGACCATCAAAGACAGCAAGAAATCTGTTTGTTAATTCAGCAATGGAATCAAGTGCAGGAGGAATACTTGTAACACTATTTTTTTCAGATGAAGAGATAGCCAGAATAAGAGCAATCAATTCCATACAGAAGACAAATGAAGTGACAGATTCTTCGCTTATATCAGATACAAAAATTCTTACACAAGAAGAAAAATCAATGATAGAGGTTATTGATATAGAGAAGGATACTTACAGAGGTAAGATGATGATTGTAAGAGACCCATCAAGAGTTATGGTAGGAACAAGCGGAGAATATGGAAAAAGCTGTAAGGGAAAGAAAGTATCAGAGATAGCGGAAAGCTATGGAGCAATAGCTGCGACTAATGCCGGCGGTTTTCGGGATGCAGGAGGAGTAGGAACAGGTGGCGAGCCGGATGGACTTGTTATATCAGAAGGCAGGTTAAAGTGGGGGTCACTGGGAACAACTTATGGAATTATAGGTATAGACAATAATAATGTACTTGTAGTGGGAGATATGACAGCACAGGCGGCACTTGACCGGGGAGTAAGAGATGCCGTAAGCTTCGGGCCGGTGCTTGTTGTTAATGGAGAAGCGGTTGAAGTTAATGGGAGCGGAAGCGGTCTTAATCCAAGAACAGCAATCGGACAGAGAGAAGATGGTTCAATACTGCTTGTAGTAATAGATGGACGCCAGGTAAACAGTCTGGGAGCGTCATATTCAGATGTGATAGAGCTCATGCTTGAGTATGGTGCAGTTAATGCGGCTAATCTTGATGGTGGCTCATCATCACTTATGTATTACAATGGAGAATACATCAACAGTTGTGCATCAATGTATGGACCAAGAGATTTACCGACAACAATAATTATTAAATAAATGTTTAAAAAGGGCAGGCCGGAGGCTGAGAAAATAATGATTAAAAAGACAATAAAAATCCCGTTATTCTGGAAAATATATATAATAGTTGTCACCATAGTACTGATAGGATTTGTTGTACTGTGGAGCATCCTGTGGACAGCTTTAAAAAAGTATGAGCAGTCACGACCAGAGTATGCTATGGATAAGATAACTGAACAGATACAATTACAGGATACAGGAGATTTCACAAAGTATGTACACACAGGGGAAAATGCTTATGAAGGCAGTGAAGTGTTAGATGAAGCTGTGAGAGAATATATTAAAAATGTATTATGTGAGGGAGAGTGGACATACACTAAGAAGTCTGGTGAGTATACTAATGATAATCCGGTATATCAGTTAAAGAAAGACGGGCAGAAAACAGATATAGTAATATATCTTGAGAAAAAAAGTAAAAATGAGTGGACAATTGCAGATGCGTCAGGACTTAGCTGTGAAGGAAAGACCTATGAGATAATAGTTCCAGAGAATTCAGAAGTGACAGTTGATGGTAATAAGCTAGGAAGTGAATATGTAACAGAAACTAAAGATGCAGAAGTACTAAGTAATGTTGCCAAACACATTAATATGCCTAAGACAACAACATATCATATAGAGAATGTATATAAAGAACATGAAATAAAAGCAACAGGTCCTGTGTATAACAGTGAATTGGAGCTTATAAGCAGCACAGATAATGTATATGAATTTGGATTTGAAGCTAATGGCAAGCTGATAGAGGAACAGGAAAGCCGTATAAAAGAGATTACAGAAATTTACGGTAAATATGTAGTTAATTATGAAAGCTTTGCAAAGCTTTCGCCATACATACTGCCTGGCTCATATGCATACTCATACCTGTCCAGAATATCAAGGACTAATATATGGTTAGAGGTAAGCAGGGAACCAGCATTCAGTGATATGAAAGTATATAATTATCAGTCATATACAAAAGATTGTTTTTCATGTGAAGTAAGTTTTGATTTACAAGTATCCTATAACAGTGGCAGTTTCAAAGATTACCCTACTCATATGGAGTATATATTCGTAAAAAGAAGCGGCAAGTGGTATATAGCGGATATGGTGATGTTGAAGTAGTATAGACAATGGTATTCCACCAGCTCGTCTGTATATGGCTTACGCTCTCATGGATTACTGCGCTTAGTGGGAGTAAATGCCGTCATCTGCAAAGGCTATTACTGTGAGCGAAAGCAAACGCGCTTCGCTTGAACGAGCTTTCACTCACAGACCTTATGCATATAACGGCATTAACTCCCACACAGCTCGTAATAAATCGAGCGTAAGTCATATACAGACAATCAGGTGGAAATATGTATTGGCTGATACATACTTCCACCTGATGTAATATTAAGAATATTCTATTTACTCACTATCCTTTGGCAGCGACTGCATATACTGATGCATTGATTCTGCCACAATCTTGCTGTGTGCGACAGCTTCTACTACGGTTCTTGCACCGTTGACAACATCACCTGATGCAAATATACCAGGACGGCTTGTGTGGCCAGTCTCGTCTGCGTCAAGAAGTCCCCTTGCAGTAGCCTTAAGACCAGTTGTTGTGTTGACAATACGGTTCTGAGGTCCCTGACTGATAGAGATGATAACACTGTCTGAGTGGTGAAGTGTATCAGTTCCTTCTACATCAGTGAAAGTTCCATCTTCATTCTCAATAATATCCCTGAATATAACACCGTCATCCTTAATCTCAACAGGGCGTTTGTTATATTCAAATGTGATTCCTTCAAGCTGTGCATAGCTGAATTCATATTTACTTGCAGCAACTTCCTTAGTGATAGAGAAACAGATGACATTGCGAGAGCCCTTTCTCTTAGCAGTTCTTGCAACGTCCATAGCAGCATTACCGGCACCGATAACAATAACAGTTTCGCCGAGATGGTAGCTGTCAGGGTTATTTAGGTAATTGATACCAAAGTGGACATTACCGAAAGTCTCTCCTTTAATATGAAGAGAGTTAGGCTTCCATACACCAGTACCAATGAATATAGATTTGTAGCCGTCACGGAACAAATCATCAATTCCGATGGCACCACCGATAGTGGTGTTAGGACGAATTTTGATTCCCTTTAAGGCAAGATGTCTGTATTCAATGTCGTCAAGAACAGTCTTAGGAAGTCTGAATTCCGGAATACCGTATCTTAATACGCCGCCAATCTTGTCCTTTCCTTCAAATATAGTAACCTGATATCCGTATCTTGCAAGAATAATTGCAATAGTGATACCGGCAGGACCTGAACCGATGATTGCGACTCTCATGCCGTTAGAAGGCTTAGGACCTTCGGTCATCTGGTTGGCATATGTACTTGAGATATAATTCTCAATAGTAGAAAAATGTACAGGAGCGCCCTTTCTTCCAAGTACACAGTGACCTTCACACTGGTTCTCATGATTGCAGATGAGACTGCACACGGTAGTAAGCGGGTTGTTCTCGAAAAGCATTTTACCAGCTTCGTTAAGCTTATTCTCTTTAAGTAAACGGATTGCCATAGGAATGTTAGTGTTAATAGGACATCCCTTCTGACACTGAGGCACTTTGCACTGTAAGCAACGGTTGGCCTCGTCCATAACATGTAACGCCATAATATATCCCCCTTTAAAGATGTTATATAGTAGATTGCATGTGTGCGTCCGGTAGGCCGGCTGTCCGGCACCTATCTGTGGTGCAGGAATTCAGTGTGTCTCGCTTAGCAGGAGTAAAAGCCGCTGTCTGCAGAGTCTATTACATTGCACAAAAGCAAACGCGCTTCGCTTGGACGAGCTTTTGTGCAATGAACTTATGCAGACAGCGGCTTAACTCCTGCACAGCTCGTCACAATTCATTCCTGCGCCACAGACAGGTGCCGGACAGCCGGATACACACGCGCAAATTAACTAACTTAATCATAGCATTTTTTAAGTTGGAATTAAAGGGGAAGTTTGACGAAAGCGTGGCTGAAAGGCGGGCTGTTTTATGGATTTTTTTGGCAAAATATAGTATGATATAATTTAGTGAAATTGCATGCTGTCGGGGGCAGCAGGGAAGGAATTATTATGCCAGTTACAGAGTACTTAGAGCGCAATGCAAGAGAATATCCAGACGAGGTTGCATTGGTAGAGCTCAATCCTGATGAGAAGGATACGAGAAGGATGACATGGAAGGAGTTCGGGCTTATTGAGCCTACAACTTATTCACCATACCGCAGAGAGATTACATGGAGTGTATTTAACGAGAAAGCGAACAGATTCGCCAATATGCTTATCGGCAGAGGAATCAAGAAGGGCGATAAGGTAGCTATTATTATGTATAACTGCCTTGAATGGCTTCCTATATATTTTGGAGTGTTAAAGACAGGTGCTATAGCAGTGCCTTTCAACTTCAGATATGATTCAGATGAAATCTATTACTGTGCAGAGCTTGCAGAAGTAGATGTTATCGTATTTGGACCACAGTTTATCGGACGAATTGAAGTAAATGCTGAGAGATTATCAAAGGGCAGACTCCTTATCTATGTTGGAGACAATTGTCCAAGCTTTGCAGAAAGCTACAGAGAGCTTGTTGCTGACTGCTCAAGCAAAGCGCCTGATGTGACTATAACAGAAGACGATTATGGTGCAATATATTTTTCATCAGGAACAACGGGATTTCCTAAGGCTATACTTCATAAGCACAGAAGCCTTACACAGGCTGCCGAGATGGAGCAGAAGCACCATGGAACTGGAAGATATGATACATTTTTATGTATTCCGCCATTGTACCATACAGGAGCGAAGTTCCACTGGATGGGAAGTCTTGTGGCAGGAAGCAAAGCAGTACTTCTTAAGGGAACTAAGCCGGAGACAATTCTTAAGGCGGTTTCAGATGAAGAATGTACAATCGTGTGGCTGTTAGTGCCTTGGGCTCAGGATATATTAGATGCACTCGACAGGGGAGACATCAAGTTATCAGATTACAGACTTGACCAGTGGCGACTCATGCATATAGGTGCACAGCCGGTTCCACCTTCACTTATCAAGAGATGGAAGGAATATTTCCCTAAGCATCAGTACGATACCAACTACGGACTTTCAGAATCAACAGGTCCGGGCTGTGTACATCTTGGTGTGGAGAATATCAATAAGGTTGGTGCTATCGGAATTCCGGGTTACAGATGGGAATGTAAGATAGTTGATGAAGACGGTAATACAGTAAAACAGGGAGATGTCGGAGAACTCTGTGTTAAAGGACCGGGTGTCATGACATGCTATTACCGCAACGAGGAAGCTACTAAGGAGGTTCTTAAGGACGGCTGGTTATATACAGGTGATATGGCTATGCAGGACGAGGACGGTTTCTACTTCCTTGTAGACAGAAAGAAAGACGTTATCGTAAGCGGTGGAGAAAACATATATCCGGTTCAGATAGAGGACTTCATCAGAAGATTTAATAAAGTTAAAGATGTAGCTGTAATCGGACTTCCAGACCACAGACTGGGTGAAAAGACAGCGGCTATCATAGAAGTTAAGGACGGAGTTACATGTACTAAGGAAGAGATAGAAGACTTCTGCATGGAGCTTCCAAGATACAAGCGTCCGAAAGAGATTATATTTGCAGATATTCCGCGTAATGCTACAGGAAAAATTGAGAAGCCGAAGCTTCGTAAGATGTACGGCGCAGACAGACTTGTAGAACAGGAAAATAAAGGCTGATAAGAATACATAGAATGGAGAATGTTATGAGAGAATTAATGCTGGGCAATAAGGCAGTTGCAAGAGGAATGTATGAAGCAGGCTGTAAGGTAATATCAAGTTATCCGGGAACACCAAGTACAGAGATAACAGAAGAAGCAGCGAAATATGATGAGATATACTGCGAGTGGGCGCCTAATGAAAAGGTTGCATTAGAGGCAGCACACGGAGCAACACTCGGCGGAGTAAGAGCAGCATGTGCAATGAAGCATGTTGGTTTAAATGTGGCAGCAGACCCATTATTTACAATATCATATCAGGGACTTAACGCAGGACTTGTAATCTGTGTAGCAGATGATCCGGGAATGCACTCATCACAGAACGAACAGGATTCAAGACATTATGCATTTGCAGCCAAAGTACCTATGCTTGAGCCTGCAGATTCAGAAGAATCAAGACTTTTCGTTAAGGAAGCATATGAGATATCAGAGAAATACAATACACCGGTATTTATCAAAATGTGTACAAGAGTTGCACATTCACAGAGTGTTGTATGTCCTGAGGAAAGAGTAGAGCCTGCACAGGTTCCTTATGTAAAAGACCCAACTAAGGTCATGATGACTAAGAATTCAAGAGATGCACATGTAAGAGTTGAGCAGAGAACACTTGACCTTATACAGTATGCAGAGACAAGTGGAATTAACAGAATTGAAGAGTGTGCAGAGGGAAGCCTTGTCAATGGAAAGAAGATAGGTGTAATCACATCATCAACATCATACCAGTATACTAAGGAAGTATTTGGAGATAAGGTAAGCGTACTTAAGCTTGGAATGGTATATCCACTTCCAGAGAAGCTTATCAAAGATTTTGCAGAGGGCAAGGATGAAATCTATGTAATAGAGGAGCTTGATCCTATCATTGAGAACCACTGCAAGCAGTTAGGAATACAGGTTCATGGTAAGGACACATTTCCAATATGTGGAGAGTTCTCACAGAATCTTATTAAGAAATGCATGGGAATGGAAGAACCAGAATTCACATCAATAGATGCACAGATTCCGGGAAGACCACCTGTTATGTGTGCAGGCTGCCCACACAGAGGAATATTCTACATTCTTCACAAGAAGAAGATTATGGTATACGGAGATATCGGCTGTTATACATTGGGCGCAGTTGCACCGCTTAATGCGATGGATCTTAATGTCTGCATGGGTGCATCTTGCTCAGGACTTCATGGTTTCAATAAGGCTATGGGAGAAGCTGGTGAGAGCAACAGCGTAGGCGTTATCGGAGATTCAACATTTATGCATTCAGGAATGACTGGAATTACAGATATATCTTACAACATGAGTAATTCAACAGTTATTATTCTTGATAACTCAATCACAGGAATGACAGGACATCAGCAGAATCCTACAACTGGTAAGAACTTAAGAGGAGAGCCAGCAGGCAAGGTTGACCTTGAAGCATTATGCAGGGCTTTAGGCTTTAACAGAGTAAGAGTTGTTGACCCATACGACCTTGCAGCCGTTGAGACAGCAGTAACAGAGGAGCTTGCAGCTAAAGAACCGTCTATAATCATAAGCAGAAGACCATGTGTAATGATTAAGGGAACTGTACATAAGCCTGCAATCGCAATTAATCAGGATGCCTGCAAGGGCTGTAAGGCATGTATGCAGATTGGCTGTCCTGCTATATCATTCAAGGATAAGAAAGCACATATTGACCCAACATTATGTATCGGATGTGAAGTGTGCAAGCAGATGTGCAGATTCGATGCAATAGGAATGTAAGTATAGACAGGTAACTGAAGGGAGATTCAATATGACAAAGAATATTATGATAGTTGGTGTTGGCGGACAGGGAACACTTCTTGCCAGCAAGATGTTAGGATATGTATTATTAAAGCAGGGATATGATGTTAAAGTTTCAGAGGTACACGGAATGAGCCAGAGAGGCGGTTCAGTTGTAACTTATGTAAGATACGGAGAGAAGGTATATTCACCGGTAATCGATAAAGGTGAGGCTGATGTTATCATCTCATTTGAGCAGTTAGAGGCTGCAAGATGGGTTGAATTCTTAAAGAAGGACGGAGTCATCATCACCAATACACAGAAGATGGAGCCAATGCCTGTAATTACAGGGGCAGCAGAGTATCCGGAAGGACTTATCGAGCAGCTTACAGCAGCAGGAGCTAAGGTAGACGCAAAGGATTTCCTTGCACTCGCTGAGGAGGCTGGCTCTTCTAAGGCTGTTAATATAGCACTTATGGGAAGATTCTCAACATACTTCCCTGATATTACAGACGAGCAGTGGCAGGATGCTATAGAGAAAAATGTTCCTGCTAAATTCCTCGAGCTTAACAGGAAAGCATTTGAACTGGGAAGAAATGCTTAAGTAATTCACACAGGGGGAAGTGGCTTGACTAGATTTACTATATGCGATGATGAGCCGGAGCATGGCAGATTAATAGGTAAATATATAAAGACTGAATATGCAAAGCATGTGCCAGAGACTGATATAGCAGAAGTTGTGGTATATCAGTCTCCACAAGAAATGCTTGATGAAGCGATAGAAGACACAGATATATTCATACTTGATATTGAGTGTGGAAAGTCGAGTGGATTAGATATTGCAAAGGAGATACGCAGATTAAATAAAAATGCAGGAATAGTATTCTGCACATCACATAGCAATTATGTGTATCAGGTATTCGGTCTTACTCCTATTGATTTTATAAGAAAGAATAATATTGAAAAAGATATTGTACAGACAATGTATAATATTATGGATTTTCTCAGAGAAAAAAAGAAAATACTTGTAATTGAGAAAGGCGATATAATAAGACTTTCAGATATTGTGTCTGTGAGTGTAATAAAACATGATCTTATATTCAAAAGTGAGAATGGTGAGAGAAAAATAAGAGCGAACCTGAGTACATATGAAGAGCAATTAAAACAGTTCGGTTTCATTAAGATATCACAGGGCGAGATGGTCAATAAGGATTATATAAAGGAAAGAAAAAGAGATAACCTTATTATGAAGGATGGCACAGTCTATCACATAAGCAGAAGCAGAGTCGATGAGATAAGGAGAATGTTCATATGACAGATATAATATTCGAAAGTTTCATAAATCTGTTTCAGAGTGTAGTTGTGACCGTGTTCCTTATTATTAGTCTTGGCTGTAAGGATAAGTATAATAAGAAATGTGTCAGTGCAGCCGGGATACTAATTACATTCATATATCTTACTGTATCTAATCATATTGTGTTCTTCGAGAGCGTGGGAATCTATGTATATATGGCATATTCGCTGATATTCAGCTTTGTGATACTGAGCGGAAGTGTTATTGAGAAGATATTCTATAATATAATAATGTTATGCTGCATAACAGGGGCTACTTTTTTAGGTGGCGGTTTAGTATCGTTAGTTGTAAAGAAAGATTTTCTTAATGCACATAGATATGGTACTGCTGAAAGATATGTAGGAATTATATTGGTTCAGGTAATATTATCTGTTTTGTTTGTTTTAATAATAAAATTTAAACAAATGTTAAAGGAAAAAGATAATCAATACATGCTTATAATGTCTTTGATACCGGCTATATCGGTAATAGTATGCTGCCTTATGGTATATCGATTAGATAAGAGCTATGAGATGAATGTAATATATACATTTATTGCCATGACGGGCATTATAATAATTAATGTTATCAGTATATTACTGCTTATTATGGAACAGAAGGTATATGAACAGAAAACCCGTCAGCAGGTTATGCTTAGTGCATATCAGCAGAAGGAGAAAGATATTGAATCAATACTTGATATGCACAGACAGAATAGTAAGCAGAGACATGATTTTAAGAATGTAATATTACTTATAAAAGAACTGATACGGGATGAACAGTATAATAAAGCAACAGAGATGCTTGATAAATACAGTGAAGGTTATAAGAACAATAATCTTACAGAGATTGTAAGTGATAATATTGTGCTTAATTATCTGTTGAACAGAAAGATTAACCAGTGTCGCGAGGTTGGAATTGACATGGCATGTTATATACTGGGGAATATTGCAGGTGTTGATGATATGGACTTATATATACTTCTTGAGAATCTGTGTGATAATGCTATTGAAGCAGCAGGACAATGTGAGAAGCCATCAATTAAGCTTCAGATAGCAGAGAATAATGCCAGCATGTATATAGACATAGGTAATACCACAAGTGGTAATGTATTAAAGAACAATCCAAATATGAATACAACCAAGAAGGATAAGAACATGCATGGTTTCGGAATTATGAATATCAGAGATATTATTGATAAATATAATGGAACTATCAACTATGAACAGCAGGGAGATAATTATCTGATGTGCAGATGCACATTAGAAAAGGTTTGTCAATAGTTTTTTGATAAATAAAAATGTGCAGAATATGCCATATATTACCGAATATGCCAAACTACTTTTTTAAAAAATTAAATCAGCTATAATCAATGTATAAAGTGAAAGGAATTATGTATATGATTCATTCAGTTGCATTGATTATAGCTGATTTTTTGTTTTCTAAGGATGCTATTACAGAAGAAGAAAAAGAAGTATGTGCATATGGTATGGAGTTGATAATATCAGGGATTATAAGCGTAGCACTGGTGATTATCATTGGATTGATAACAGGCAATATATGGTATGCAGTTATATACAATATGATGATGATTCTTATAAGAACATATACAGGCGGATATCATGCAGATACACATGCGGGATGTAATGTATGTTACTGTGGAGTGTATCTGATTTCGTTGCTGATGCTAAGAATCCAAGTGTATATACGAGAAACTATTATCATCACATGGCTTATAGCTTTAACTGGATATCTTATAATTGTTCTTAATGCTCCATTAGAGCATCATAACAAGAAGCTTACGATTGAACAGAAAGAAAAATATATGATTGTAAGTGCAGTGCTTGGAATAGCGTCTATGCTTATATCTTTTATATTGAATATTATAGGTGTGGTTACAAGATATGGTAAGTACTCATTCTTATGCCAGATAAGCCTGTATATTAATACAATGCTTCTGATAATAGGACTGTTGCTACTATTGGGAGTTCGAAAGGAGGGTAGATTTCATGAAGAGGATTCTTAAAGGAATGGCAGAGGCAGCTAAGAAAACAGCTAAGGCTTCTGTTAATTCTGCCTCGTTTCTTAGTATGTATCAGCCTAAAGAGCCTGATGTGTTAAAGAAGAAGGAAACAAAGTAGTTGTGCATAACAGAGGCACGGGGTAACTAAAGTCATTGATATTAGATGTATCGATATGTTAAAACGAAAGAAAGTGAGGAACAAATCTATGAAAGTGAAAGGGTTATTTAAAAAAGTTATTGCAGTTGCAACTGTAGTTAGCGTTATGATATTTAGCACTATTGGAGTATATGCTAAATATAGTGATTCTACAAGTGATTATGCATACGCTGGGGACACAAGATTTTTGTATACGTTAAAAATGGATGAGTTTTCCGCATATGCATATTTAGATTCAGATGATGAAGCAGAGTTGACTTTAAATGGATATGTATTGTTTTCTGCATATTATGATAATGAAAAGTATAGCTTTTCTGCAGCAGATCAGCTTGGATATAGTATTGGAGCAGGAAGACAGACACCATTTTTGACAAGATACTCATATTGTAAATATTTTGTTGGTTCAGAAACTGGAAGTACATTTACAAATGCGAGCTTAACACCTTAGTATTAATTGGATTGATTACATTTGCAGTAAGGAGATGGTATTATGTCTGGGAAAAAGAAAAAAATTATAAGTGTTGTAATAATAAGTTTAATTCTAATTGTTATGGTAATGATTATATTAATAACAAAAGGAAATAAAAAAGATAAAACAATTAATATAGGAAAATCAATAGACGTTGATGACCAAAGTAGTTGGAGAGCAGATTCACATGTTGTAGCTGTTGCAGAATCTGGTTATTATTTTCTTGATTGGGATTATACGGAAGATTCTATAACATTGAAATATTTTGATGAAAGTTCCCATAAGACAATACCTGTATGTGCAAAAGCAGAATGCATGCATAATTCAGCAGAATGTAATGCAAAACTGGAGAAAAATTATCTGTCATCACAGCTTCATTACTATAAAGGGAATTTGTATGTTGTTAGAGTTGATAGTGGAATGGCTAAGCTTGTAAGAATAGCAAAAGATGGAAGCTTTAGAGAAGAAGTTGCCGAACTATTTCCTAATGATAATATTACATCTATATCTCTCGTATTTCATGATAATTGTGTGTATGCATATGATCATTTAGGACATACCGGAGCATTGGATAGTAGCGAGAATGATGAAGAAAAAATGATAAGGGTCGATTTGGCAACAGGAAATATAAGTGAGGTATTTTCTTATCAGGGAGCATACAGTGCAATTTATGGAGCGAGAAGTTATGGTGATAAGCTTTTTTTTCAAATATATCATTGTTCATTAGATAGAAAAACAGCTAAGGCGGATACATATTATAAATTATATTGCTATGATTATGAAACAGGAAATACTGAGAAAATATCTGATAAAAATATAGCAGATTATTTTGTCGATACGGATAATGAAACTTTATATTATTTCGTAATAGATAAAGGATTGTATTCTAGGAAATTAAGCGAGAGTGATAGCAAAATGCTGTATAATGCAGATGATACAATGGTAATGGGGTTGTTATCATATGATGGCAAAAATATATATATGTATAATGGCGGTATAGGAAGCGTATCAGATTTACGTAATCAGATTGATGAAAAAATATTTGTACTTAATACAGATGGCACATGTGTCAACACTATAAGTCTTGATAGTGAAAAAATGGGAAATTTGTATTATGGAGATGATAAATATATTTTCTTCAGTTATTCACAGAAATTGGCATATGTTGATAAGAAAAATATAATGAACAATGTTGAGATAGTGACCGTAGAATAAAATTTTAACAGAGTAACTAAAATTTTATTAACAAAATGACATTAAATGAAAGAGAGGAATAACATATGAATAAAGGTAGACTGATTAAAACAGTAGCAGCAGTTAGTGCATTAGTTATGTTAACATCTGTAACAGCATTTGCAAAACCAGGAGCTTTTGAAATGGGTAATGGAAAAATTTATTTAGATGGAGAGACTCAAAGCCCGTTTAAAAGAGCTAGTACAGGAACTATTCCTGGGGATGGAGAATCGTCTCTTACTATGCTAATAACAACACTTGATGATGGCGAAGAAGATGTAACAAGAGATGGACCATCAGTTGGAAATACAAGAATAATTCGTAGTTGGGAATATGCTGATGGTTATAAGAGTATTCACAAGATGATAAGAAACGGGCTGGGATATGCAAGTGGTTCATTAAGTTATTAAAACGCAATAGGGCATAATATTATTAATTATTATGATATTATGCCCTAATTTAGGGGGAGGAGGTTGTTATGAAGAAAATAATATTAGTAATAGTAGCATTGATATTTATGTTCACAGTAAGTGCATGTTCGGGGAAAAAAGATGTTGTATCAGATGAAAGTTCTGATTTGCTTGCTAAACCAGAGGTTACACAGGCATCAACTAAGGAAAGTGAAAGTGTTAATGGTAATTCAGGAACAGATGAGACTGGGAAATATGAGAAAATCCAGTATGGAGAGGATGAGATTTATTTTCCTATAATAAAAGAAAGTGACAAGATACGAGGTGTGCAGTACCTGTATGATGCGTATTATGCGGAAAATATGGATGTATATAAATCAATAAACCGTCCAGATGGTACTTCTTCAGTAGAAGGTAATATGCAATTAAGTTGTTGTGCAGGAGCATTACCAGATTTTGCTGTTATAACCGATGAAATGATAAATAAAAGAAATGAAATGATAGATACAAAGAATGAGCTTATTAAGAAAAGAGTATCAGAGGCATATACAAGAACTACAGAAGGGGGAGCATATAACAGAGCTCAAAAGGCTAAGTATCAGATAAATAATAATGTAGATGTACAGGCAGTGTCATTTGCTTTATATGAGAGCTTTTATGAAACGATACCTAATCTTACAGTAAATGTATATGGAATAAGTTCTTCAACATGGAATAAATATCTGCCGGAAGACGATATTTATTCTTATAATGATTTTACAGATATGATGTCAGCACTGGCTGAAAATAATTATTCAGATTGTGATAAACTCGCCAGCAGGGAAATTGATAAGAGCGGTGTATATTATATGGATTACAGTGAGTATAACAAGGATAACAGATATAAGCAGTTATTCATAGTGGCAGAATTTGATGAAATGCCAATTGATTATGCAGTGGTTATTAATGATGCCATGAATTATATCATAAGTAAACCGGAAGATTATGTTAAGTGGAAAGAGAATAATAAGGATAAGTTTATAGAGTAGTTATGCGTATACGATAAGCCGTGTAAGTTAGATGTAAGTTACATATTATATAATACAGAAAACAAGGTAGCATACAAACTAAAAGAAAAAAGGAGGCGGCTTATGAGAAAGGTATTATTAACAGCAGCATTATTTGGAGTCATGTTTACATTCAGTGCATGTTCCAGAAACAAAGATGTAGTATCAGATGAAAGTTCCAAACTGCTTGATAAACCGGAGGTTACACAGGCATCAACTAAGGAAAAAGAAAGCGGAAGCTCAGATTCAGGTAGTACTTCAGCGGACAGATACAAGAAAATTCAATATGGAGATCTTGAATTGTATCTTCCGAATATTGCAGAGGCTGACAAAAAAAGAGGCGTTCAATATGTAGATGATGCTTATTCACTGGAGGCAGATATATATGATATTTATAAAAAGATTAATAAACCTGATGGCATGAAAATAGATATTATAACAGGATTTGGTATTGCTATGCCATATCGTGAATATAGTGAAGAATTGGAAAAGCAAGTAAATGAGGCATTTAATTATACAGTATATGAAGGATTCAGTGACACAGTAGTAAGAACAGAGAAGAGTGCGTCATCCGGTAAGGATAACGATGATGATGAAATAAAACAATATACAGTTTCACCTGTTGATGTGCAGGCAATATCGTTTGCTATATATGAGGACTTTTTTGACAGTGTTCCAGATATTAAGCTGAGTATATATGGTATACCACATGAGGTGTGGAACAGATATCTTTCCGAGGACGACAGATATTCATCGAATCAGAAGAGAAACACTTTGAATACATTTAAGAATAATAGTTATTCAGAGTGTGACCTGTTAGCAGCCAGACAGATAGAGACAACAGATGTATACTATATTGATTATGCTGAATTTAATAAGGATAACAGATATAAACAGTTTCTTATGGTTCTTGAGATGGGGCATATTCCATGCGAGTATTCATTCTATATAACTGGAAATATGGGGTATGTAATGGATGAAGGCGGGGCGTCTGCATATGCCGCATGGAAGGAAGCCAATAAGGATAGGTTCATAGAATAGACGACAGGGAAATGTGACAAAAGGGGTGGATACTATAGATGAGGCTGGTTAATAAATTTATTATTATATACAGGGAGTATATAAAGAGAGCATTTGTAACGATAATGCTTATGTTCATATGTGTGATATCGTTCTATATGACAGACAGGACATGGAATACATATATGAAGAACAGATGTGAGACCGAAATAAAACGAAAGGCTTACAGTATAAGTCCCTATAATATTAATAAGATTAAATTTTCTACAAGAAGTGTTCATGCTGAGCAGAGTGACATGCTAGAAGGACTTGCTTCAATAGAAGAAATATCAGCATATGGACTGATTATAAAAAATGATGTGCAGTTTGATAATGGTTATGTAAATGTTGTAATAAGTGATTCTGATATAGCTGACATGTGTAATACAGGAGTAAGCAGGGCAGATATTGAACAGAAGCAGGCAGAGTGGGAAGGATATGACCTTGTGTGGATTGGAAGTTCATATAAGGGAGTCTATGAGATAGGACAGAGATGCCAGACAATGGCATCAGAATGTGTAGTTGTGGGATTTCTTAAGGACGACGCACAATGGCTTGTTAATGAGACAATAACACTTGAGAAACCGGATCTGTCGGAGAGTGGACTTGTGGTAACAAAGGATACATCTAAGTATGACTGGGGAGAGAGTCTGGAATACACGACACCTGTCTATTATGTCGCAGATTATAAAGACAATGATGTAATAAAGAGTAAGCTTATGGATTATCAGGCTGAGAAAGGGATAAGGGCATCTATTATTAATGAAGGAGAGCAGCTTGATAAGGATGTTAAAGACGATTCAATAACTAATGACAAGACATTTATAGCATCGGTGCTTCTGTATGTTATAGCAATAGTTGCGATATCAGCAGTTACGATTATTGAGTGTCTTATTAACAGAAGAGATTATGCAATATTCATAATTAATGGAATCAGCAGAAAAGCTGTCTATTCGATGATACTGATTAAGAATCTGATACTGATTATAGTATCTGCACTTGCTGCATGGCTGTACTGTCAGTGGGAGACATTCGGAAAGATAATAGTACAGACAGCAGGTGAGTATGGGAATGAATTAAATTATACAGCAAAGATAATGGCACACTGCATATATGTTCCTATTATTATTGCAGCAGAGGCTGTGATTATGACAGTCATATCGTGCATAGTACCTGTTGTGTATCTGCATGGAAAAGGTCTTATCGACCTTATGAAGAAATGAGGTGGCGTGAGGTATGAATATAATAAAGAGAATCATACAGAATGTATTCAGATACAGACTTACAGCATGCTTTTTCATAATAGGACAGCTTATAATGTACGTTACGATATTCGGGGCACTGGGAATATATAACAAGGCATACCAGAAGGAAGCGGACAGGCTTGCTGCACTGTATAAGAACCGTATAGAGATGTCAGTTGTATCATTGAATAAATCGGACATTTTATCGGCATGTACGGACGGAGTTACAGAAGGCAATATAAGGGCAAAGAAGGTAGGATTATATTATACGGAAAGAAAATCTTCCACTGTTGCACCGGAGATTATACTGGCAGTGAACGAAGAACTGCCATATGTGATGGAGAGTGGAAGGATTCCCGGAACATCAGAAGAAGATTATGGAAAGAGACTCGTAGCTCTCGGAAGGTCACAGTACAGATATGCGTATGAAGAAAACGGAAAGCATTATGTAACATTTGAGAATGAAACATATGAGGTTACAGGTATAATCGGCAATGAAGGCTCTGATTATTCTGACAACATGATTGTGTTCGATAACAGATGTCTTGGAGATAATGTAAGAAAATCTGTCAATGAGCTGAAGGAATACACAATTATGATTGATAGTAATACAACTGAACTTAATGATACATATGAAAAGGTATATAACAATGTATACGGAGCGGATATTAATTGTGCAATTGAGAGCCGTTCAGTATCAGGAAACGGACAGAGTACAGTTGAAAAAACTCTCCAGAAAGAGAATATCAAGATAAATAAAGTCGTGTATATTTTCTGTATTCTTAACTGTATGCTTATGTCTGAATTCTGGATTATAGAAAGAAATAAGGAATTTGCAATAAAGAGGACTTATGGCTTCGGGCAGTTAAGATTAATCGGAGGAATTGCAAGGGATATTCTTATACTTGGTGTGGCATCGCTTGTCATATATGTTCAGGTTCATCTGTTTGCAGTGGGAGTTCTTGGAATAAAGCTGTATACGATAAGCTGGAACTTAAGGCTTATAGCGTCTGTACTGTTTATTAACCTTACGGCTCTTGTGTGTACAATAATTGTTCCTGTATACAGGATAATGAAGATGAACCCGGCTGTTACATTGGAGGATATGGAATGATAAGATTAGAGAATATTACAAAGATATACAATGAAAAGGTTGATGATACTAAGGCGCTTGATGATGTAAGTCTTAAGATAGAGGACGGAGAATTCGTTGCAGTCATGGGAGCGTCAGGAAGCGGAAAGAGTACGCTTCTTAAGATTATCGGCTGCATGGATACACCTACAGCAGGAAAGTATTTCCTTGATAATACCGAGGTGACAGTGGCAAGCCGTTCACAGGTACATAAGCTGCGTAAGGAAAAGATCGGGTATGTGTTCCAGCATTTTGCACTGATGGATTATTATACGGCATATGAGAATATAGAGCTTCCGCTTCTTGCAGCCAATGTTAAGCGCAAGGAAAGAAAGAGAATTATATTAAAACAGATGGAACATCTTGGAATATTATCGGAAAGAAACAAGCTTCCGGGAAAGATGTCAGGCGGACAGCAGCAGAGAGTTGCGATAGCAAGAGCATTGGTTACTAATGCAGATATCATACTTGCCGATGAACCGACAGGAGCGCTTGACCAGAAGACAGGACATGAGGTGTTAGAGCTTCTTAAGGAAATCAACAAGTCGGGAAAGACTGTCATTATAGTAACCCACGATGAGGGGATTGCTAAGATGACGAACAGGATAATTACTATAAGCGATGGAAAGATTGTTGGGGATAATTAAAACTTTTTAGGCACATTTTTCGTATATGTTATTGTTGGGGCAGTGTCAAATAGCATATGAAACCAGTGCATAATTTGGTGAAAAGCCTACTAATGTTGCTCAATGTTATGAAATAGTAGGTCTTTTGAGAAGAAATTTTGATGGGAATTAAGGCAGCTAAAGAAAATTGCCTACTAAAGTTGTGATTTATGCGAGAATAGTAGGTTTTTTGGCTGACAAGATGCGACTAATAGTACAGACGTATCAGAAAAAGACCTACCAGATTGTGGAAATTGGTGAAATAGTAGGTTTATCGGGTAACTTTGGAAAGCGGTAAGAGTACCCACCGCTTAGGGTAATAGGCTGTGTGGTGAGATGACAGGATAATTAATCAAAATAATGCATTTTAAGCAGTATTTATGTTATTTCGTTCAATATGTTTTTTAATATATAATTAAAAGTACTATAATTATGATCATAAATTGGGGGAGGTGCTTTTTATGTCAAAAAAGAAATTATTTATGATAATTATTGTGGCTGTAATCTGTGTGGCTGCATTATCCGTTGCTTTGGTAATGGTGAGGGGAAAGAAGGAAAAGTCAATAAACTTAGGCAAGAGCAGCGAAGAAACAGATGAACAGAGCTATTGGAATCCGGATATTCACGGAATTGCCAAATCAGAGGATGGTTATTATTATCTCACATATGATATTGATGGAACTACTTTGAGATATTTTGATGATACTGCAAAGAAGTCTATAGCTGTATGTGCAAAGCCTGATTGTACACATGACAGCTCTGATTGTAATGCATTTTATTCAATGGATTATCTTTCGACACCTGTCTATTATTATAAAGGATACATATATATGGTAAGAGTTGATGCAGGTATGGCGAAGGTTGTAAGAATACAGAAAGATGGAAGCAAGAGGGAAGATGTGGCAGAATTGTTTGCTAATGATGGTGTTACATCAATATCAATGGTTTTTCATGGTGACTGCATATATGCTTATGATCATCTGGGACATACAGCAAGTGATGAAGTCGGAAAAGAAGTTATTAAAAAGATAGATTTAAAGACTGGACAATCAGAAGAAGCATTTTCATATGAAGGCAAAAATGCTGCTATATCAGGAGCAAGAAGTTTTGGGGATAAATTATTTTTTAAGATATTCACTTATTCGTTAGACAGAGATAAACATGAGATTAATGAATCATTTCTGCTGTATTGTTATGATTATAATACAGGAGAGGCAAGTATGATTTCAGATAAGAATATATCGGATTATTATGTAGATGAAGATAATGGGATATTGTTCTATTTTGTAATTGGAAAAGGTCTGTATTCAAGAAAACTTAACGATACAGAGTCAACATTGCTGTATAAAGTAGATGAAACAATAGTACGTGCCACAATGTCATATGATGGAAATTATCTATACATGTCTAATGGTGGGGCTGGAAGTGCGACTGATTACAGCAGGAAGATAGAAAGAAAAATATTCGTTCTGAAAACTGATGGAACGGTTGTTAATACAATTGCACTCGACAAGAATTCAGGAACAGCATATTTTGGAGATGACAGATATATGTTTTTTGCAAAAACGGGAGGAGAACTTGTATATATAGATAAAAAGGATATTCTGGGAAATTATGAGTTTAAAAAGGCGGAAGTTAATTAATATACTCTAAATTTATTGATGAAAGGAAAGAATTTATTATTTGTGGAGAGGCAAATAATGTATAAGTTAAGTGTTCTGACAGGAAATTGCTTGAGTAGTTGGTAAAAAGCCTACTAATGTTGCTAAATGAGATGAAATAGTAGGTCTTTTGAAAAGAAATTTTGATGGGAATTAAAGTGGCTAAAGAAAATTGCCTACTAAAGTTGTGATTTATGCGAGAATAGTAGGCTTTTTAGCTGACGAGATGCGACTAATATTACAGATATATCAGAAAAAGACCTACTAAAGTGTGAGATGTGACAGATTTAGTAGGCATTTAAGATGGAAAGAAGCATCATAATCCAACTTACAATGTAAAAAAGACCTACCAGATTGTGAAAATTGATGAAATAGTAGGTTTACCGGGTAACTTTGGAAAGCGGTAAGAGTACCCACCGCTTAGGGTAATAGTCTGTGTGGTGAGATTACAGGATAATTAATCAAAATGATGCATTTTAAGCAGTATTTATGTTATTTCGTTCAATATGTCTTTTAATAGATAACTAAAAGTGCTATAATTATAGTTATGAATTGAAGAAGGGTGGTGTCTCATATGAAGGGTAAGAAAAAGGTTATTATAGGTATTATTGCAGCAGTTGTAGTTGTTGGAATCGTGGTGGCAGTAGTTCTGGGGATGAGAAGAGGGAAATCAGACAAAACAATTAATGTCGGCAATGCAACAGAGTCAGACGAGATGAGCAGCTGGAGAACTGACGGACATCGTGTGGCTAAAGCGGAGTCGGGATATTATTATCTGGACTGGAGTGATACTGATTCGACTACAATGCTTATGTATCTTGATGACAGTACACATAAGATTATTCCAGTGTGTGCCAAAGCTGAATGTAAGCATAATTCATCAGATTGTAATGCAGTATTAGACAGCAGTTACGACAATTCTCCGCTTCATTACTATAAGGGAAGTCTATATGTTGTTAAAGTGGAAGGCGGTATGGCTAAGTTAGAAAGAATTGCGAAAGATGGAAGCAGCAGAGAGGATGTTGCAGATCTGTTTGCCAGTGATGATGGAACAGTGTCTTTAGTATTCCATGATGATTGTGTATATGCATATGACAGAATTGGACACATGGGGGCAGTTGAGAGCAAAGATACTGATAAAGTAGTGATTGTAAAGGCAGAACTTGCAAATGGAAAGACAAGTGAAGTGTTCTCATATGAGGGAGCAAATAACGCTATTAACGAGGCAAGAAGCTTCGGTGATAAGCTGTTTTTCCTGATAAATCATAATTCAATTGATAAAGAAACATTAACGGCAGACGTTAATTACAAGCTTTATTGTTATGATTATGCCACAGGCAGCGCAGAACTGGTATCTGATAAGAATATATCTGATTATTATGTTGATACAGACAATGGAATTCTGTACTATTTCGTGATAGATAAGGGGCTTTATTCAAGAAAGCTTAATGAAAATGATGGCAAACTGTTGTATAAGGCTGATGATTCAATAGTAATGGCAGCCTTGTCATATGATGGAAAGTACATATATATGTGTAACGGTGGTGCAGGAAGTGCAACCCAGATTACTAATTTTATTGATGAAAAAATATTTGTACTCAATCCAGACGGAACACTTGTCAATACTATAGAACTCGACAGAAGGAAAATGAGTAATCTGTACTACGGCGACGACAAGTACCTGTTCATAGGCTACTCTAATAAGCTGTCGTATATTGATAAGAGCAATATTAGCAGCAGTGTGGAGATAGTTCCTGTTAAGTGATTTTGAAGTGGGCTTACACAGTGAGGGGCGGAATATGAACGAGTTTAGGAGACTGATTAACAGGAAAGTTGTCATTGGCTTTATCGCATTACTTATTATTAATGTATCGTTGTATGTGTATCAGCAGACAAAGGGCGCAGGGATTAAGGAATTAAGGTTTGAAACCGCGCAGCGGCAGTGGTGTGTTGATTACTATGGCAATTATGATATTGAGGTTGCGATAAATGCGGTGGATTCGGATATAAAGAGGATATTAAGTTACAGGAAGGCTGATAAGCAGGGGACTGTGGCGGAATCCGAGGTACAGGCTGGTGCGGAGACCGAAGTTTTGGGGAAATATAAGGCACTGTCTGAGAGTGAGCAGCTTCTGTTTCTGACGGTATTAAGGGATATAGAAAGCCAGTTGGAATATATAAAGAAGTATCCTGAAGACATGAAGCAGATTCAGACTAATGCACAGCAGCTTATGACTTTCTCTATATTTTCAGATAAGAACAGCTTTACATATAATAATATTGTAAAGACTGGCAAGGATTTTGAAAAAGTAGCTGATGTATCGCTTTATCTTGTTAATAATAAAGCAGCAGGCAGTTTTGTGAATTATTATTACACATTTTACTTCGCGCTGATTATGATGGTTTTCATAATATATGGTCTGTCGGGTGAGCGTGATAATGGAATGTGGGGGATTGTACATTCGGCAGGAAGCGGAAGGCTTCGGCTTGCGTTACACAGACTGTTTATTATCGCAGGCTCTGGCGTGGTTATAACAGCGGGTCTGTATTTTACAACATTTGCAGCAGCGCTGCTGTTATACGGCGGAGCAGGTGCGCTCAATGCGCCGGTTCAGTCTATACAGGCATTTGAAAGATTTGCTATGCCGATGAGCCAGATTGGGTTCGTGCTATACAATTATGTATACAGTGCGCTGGCGGTAGTGGTTCTTAGCGTGGCATTATGGACTGTATTCGTTGTCAACAGGAAGCGAAATCATGCGCTTATTCTGACTGGAGTAGTTGTGGGGCTGGAAGTGCTTATGTATTACAGGATAGGACTTCACAGCATCTACAGTGCATTTAAACAGATTAATATTGTGCGTCTTATGAAGGTCAACGCGGTCATCAGCACATATGCGAACCGCGGAAGGGGAAGCTTTGTCATATCTGAGTCGGCTATTATGTTCTGGGCGCTTATGGTGATTCTTGTTGTGTCCGTGGCAGTTGCGGTAGTGGGAACTGTGTTTATGCGTCCGAGTCAGGGTAAAAATGTGCTGACACGGCTTACTGATAAGCTGTATGCCGGATATCAGCATATTTTTGCAAATGTGCCTGTTGTATTCAAGGAGCTTCACAAGCTGCTTGTGACAAGCAGGGGATTTACGGTTATTGTGGTGCTTCTGCTGGTTGTTATGTATTTTATCAGTTATGGAAAGATGGCTTTCTCGGACAACTCCAGAGAGCGTGACAGGATATATCTTGAAAAGGGCGGTGCTGATTATTCGCAGATATCCGCCCTGATTGATGAGCGCAGAGCTGATTATATGCAGGCTGTCCAGAAAAGTATGGAAGCTTCTGAACAGTATGAGAATGGTGAGATTGGAATTGACGAGTTATCGCAGATTAATTCGACTGTGTCTATATATGCGTCGCGTTATGCTGCGGTGAGGGAATTTGAGCAGAAGCAGGAATATCTTGAGAATCTTAAGGAAGAGACTGGTATTGATGGTTACATGATGTCAGACAGGGGATATGAGGAGATATTTGGCAAGTACGGAAAGGCAAGAGAGACTGTTCTTCTTATGGCTCTGCTTGTGTCTGTTGTGCTTATTGTTTCTGAGAATATCGGAATTGAGACAAGCACAGGAACTAAATATATTGTCAATGCTGCAAGCGGAAAGAACACTGTTAAGGTTAAGCGGATTGTGGCATCTTTAGTGTTGTGCATAGTCCTGTATGTTCTTGTGTATGGAATTGATATGATACATTTGCGAAGCTATTATGGCATGCCGTACACGGACGCACCGCTTATGAGTCTCACATTTATGAGGGATTGCGGGTTTTATATTACTGTTGGAACATTTATGATAATCCGACTGATTGTAAGGCTGATTGCAATGCTCATTACATTTGCAGTTACATATGTACTGTGCAGCCGTTTTTCTGAGGTGCGCGGAAGGGTTGTGTCTGTGCTTCTTATGGCTGCGGTGATTGTGATTGCGGCTGTGATGGGAAATGTGAGTATATGGTGAAAGGGTGAATAAGGATATTGAAAAAGGCAGAAGATTTACCTGAATTTCTCAGGTAGTTCTTCTGCCTTGTGTTTTATGTGTTGTGTGAATTATTCCGCATCACCGAAGATTACATGTCTTACTGGTGTAAGTGCATATAAAAGTATCATGCCGATGATTCCGCATACGATTATCTCGCCAGCACCAACTGTAACGAAGAACATTGCAAACATGCCCTCTGAGCCGTAAGCAAACTTAAGTACGAATGGTACAATGATTGTGTTAGCAACAATTGGTGGAACTGGTGCAAGCCACTTATGCTTTCTTAACAGGTATGTTCCGATTGCGCCGATAAGTGTTGCAATACTTCCAAATACTACATCCCATACGATTGCACCACCAAGAATATTAGCAATTATACATCCAACAAATAATCCAGGGATTGCTGCAGGTGTAAAGTAAGGCAGTATTGTAAGTGCCTCTGCGATTCGAAACTGGACTGGTCCAAAACTGATGTAGTTAAAGATTACTACAAGTACTACGTAGATTGCTGCAATTACAGCGGCCTGTGTGATGAATTTCACACTCATTCCTTTTTTCTTCATATTCAATTCTCCTTTAGTTTTGTTTTACGTGTGGAAGGTCTCGAACACACTATTTGTTACTGTGTCATAACACAGCCTGTGTAATTTAGCAGATTATCATGAGATTGGCAAGTAAAAATGTATATTATATGTGAATGTAAGCTGGATGTAAGTTTCGTGTTATATAATTGTGGTAAATAAAGAAGCACATTTTTAATAAGAGACATTGAAAAAGGAGGGCGAGATTTATGGATGATAAAAATGTTGTTAAGAAAAGGGTGACTTTGGCTATTGTATTTGCAGTATTTATTGTTGTGGTAATTGCAGTAATACTACTCATTAAGCCGGTGATATCTAAGGTTCAGGAGAATCGCACAGCAAAGGTGTCTCAGGAAACGGCACAGGAAGCGGAAGAATTTCTTAAGACTAAGTATCCGGAAGTTGTGATTGAGAAGCGCGAAATGTATGTTAAAGAGCATAAGCCGCAGGAGAATACGCAGTATATTAGCAGCAAGAGCATTGATACGGAATATTCGTATGCATCTTACGTATTCTATGGTACAATGGATACACCAGATGCGAAAGGAGACAGCGTCATAATCTATATGTCGGATAGCGGAAAGTCGCCATATTATACTGTTAAGGACAGCACGGATAAAGATGATGCAAAATGGCAGATGTCGATTGTGCAGAATAAGTCAGGCAATGCTAAGACTTGGGATTATGCATTTAAAGAAAAGTAATGCTTAAGATTATAGGAATATATTTATTGATTATTAATGTAGTAACATTTGCTTTGTATGGAATTGATAAGTGGAAAGCGATACACAACAAATGGCGCATAAGGGAGGCGACTCTTCTTATTACAGCACTAATCGGCGGTTCGCTTGGAGCTTTTATTGCAATGCAGATGTTCAGACATAAGACAAAAAAGTGGTATTTTAAGTATACGGTTCCTGCTATGCTTGTTGTGCATGTGGTGGGGATGATTTTATTTGTGGTTAAATTGTAAGCAGGCTGTTATGTGGGACAGCCTGCTTGATTTATGTTTGGTGAATATGTGCGTTGTCGAAAAAATAAACTGTAAAAAATTTTTAGGTTATAACCGCAAAACTTTCTGATTGAATTATAGATTAAGGAGTGTAACCGCATTTTTACCCAGTATTGCATCGGTATCTTTTTCTGAAAATCCACATTCTTTTATTAAATCTACTGCGTCTTTCTGGTCGTCCCATGGGCTGTCAGAGCCGAATAATATGTGGTCTGCACCGTGAATGTTGACCATTTTCTTGAATTTTTCTATTGGAAGGCTTGCGTTGTGATTGAGCTTCTTGATGCATGATGATGTATCGAGATATACATTTTTCATGTAATCTTCCTCTAATATGGAAGAAACATCGTTCCATTGTCCCCATCCACCCATGTGTGCGAGTACGAGTTTTTCTGGTTTTATTTCTTGAATCATTGTTGTAAGTCTGTCTACGCTTGATTCATCGCAGCCCGGAAAGCTTACATCGTATCCGGCATGTATAAGTATTATAAGCCCGAGTGCTGATGCATATTCGATAAGCCTTAATGACTGCATATCATCTATATTGGTTTTCTGGAAAACCGGGTGAAGCTTGATTCCTTTGAAACCATTGTTGGAAAGCCAGTTCAATATTTCTCTGAAATTCTCACAAGCCGGATGTATTGCCCCAAATGAAATTAATCCGGTTGTCTCACTTGTTTCATTAGTCTTTAAAGCAAGTGTATTGATTGTGTCGCACTGATTAGGCTTGGTTGCCACGGGAAGCAGTACGGAGTAATCAATTCCAGCTTTTTTCATTGAATCTGTAAGAGAATGTACTCTGCCATCAAGATAATTGTGTATTCCTCCGCTGTGGGCTAATGTGCCAACTGCTCTGTCAGCAAGTTCATCTGGAAATGTATGTGTATGGAAATCTATTATCATAAAGCCTCCTTGAGAATGGGGATATACGGCTGTCATCTGCTGCTGTGTAGGTGACAGCCGCATATCAGTCACTACATATATAATAACCATTTTGTCATGGTGTATACAATTGTTTAAGTGTTATATTTGCTCCGCTTTATTATGTATATATTTTTCGTATAAAATCAAGTTCTTTTTTGGGGGATGACCTACTAAAGCTGATAGAAGTGGAAGATTAGTAGGCAAAATCAAGCAAGATAAAGAGCAGTAGGGAGGATAACAGCCGGGAAAGACCTACTAAAAAGAGCGTAAGCAGCAGATTAGTAGGTGAAATCAAGCAAGATAAAGAACAGGAGAGAGGATAACAGCTGGGAAAGACCTACTAAAGAGAGCGTAAGTGGAAGATTAGTAGGCGAAATCAAGCAAGAAGATGAGCGGATGGGAAGAAAATAGTTGTGAAAGACCTACTAAAGTTGAGGAAAATGGAAGATTAGTAGGCAAAGTTAAGCAAGATAAAGAGCAGGAGAGAGGAAATCAACCGAGAAAGACCTATTAAAGTTGAGAAAAGAGGGAGATTAGTAGGCACCCAGCCAATATCCAGCTCCTTACTAGGCCAATATCCAGCCCCATACTCAGCTAATACCGAGCCAATACCTAGCTCCCCCACAATTCAAATAACAATAATCTGCAAAACCCCTATTGACAAATAGGAAATTGAGAATATAATGATTTACATACCAAGATACTATGTTTATATGGAATTAGATTTTGCAAGGAGGTACATGAAGGTTGAAGAATAGAATTATTGACACAGATGTACTTATTATAGGAGGCGGAACGGCAGGGTGTTTTGCAGGTATTACGCTTGGAAAGAAGAAAGACCTTGATGTACTGATTGTTGAGAAGGCGAACATTGTACGAAGCGGATGTCTTGCGGCAGGCGTTAATGCAATCAATGCTTATATCACTAAAGGCAGAGTTCCACAGGATTATGTTGATTATTGTAAGAAAGATGCAGATGGAATTGTAAGAGAGGATTTGCTTCTTTCAATGTCTGAGAGGCTTAATCATGTCACTAAGATAATGGAGGACTTAGGACTTGTAATACTCAAGGACGAGAATGGAGAATATGTTGCGAGAGGAAACCGCAATATTAAGATAAATGGTGAGAATATCAAGCCGATACTGGCAGATGCAGTTAAGAAGCAGGACAATGTAACGGTAATCAATCACCTGAATATAGCAGATTTCATAGTAGAGAATAACGAGATTAAAGGTGCATACGGATTTGATGTCAATGATGCAGTGTTCTATGAGATAAATGCGAAGGCAGTTCTTGTGGCTACTGGCGGAGCGGCAGGTCTTTACAGACCTAACAATCCTGGATTTTCAAGACATAAAATGTGGTATCCACCGTTCAATACAGGAGCCGGATATGCAATGGGAATCAATGCGGGTGCGGAGATGACCACATTTGAAATGAGATTCATTGCTTTAAGATGTAAAGATACGATTGCTCCGACAGGAACTATCGCACAGGGAGTTCCGGCAAAGCAGCTTAATTCCAACGGTGAAGTGTATGAGAACAAATATGGTCTTACAACTTCACAGAGACTTTACGGAACAGTTACGGAAAACCGCGAGGGCAGAGGTCCTTGCTATCTTGGAACTAAGGGAATAAGCAGGGAGCAGGAGAAAGACCTTTACAAAGCATATCTTAACATGGCACCGAGCCAGACGCTTAAGTGGCTTGAGGCAGCGGGCGGTCCTTCTGAGGAAAATGTTGAGATAGAAGGAACTGAGCCATACATAGTCGGAGGTCATACAGCGAGTGGTTACTGGGTTGATAACAACCGCGAGACTACAATTCACGGGCTTTTTGCAGCGGGTGATGTTGCAGGCGGATGTCCTCAGAAATATGTGACAGGAGCTCTGGCAGAGGGCGAGATTGCAGCACAGGCAATAGCTGAAAGGCTTGAAGGCTCAGGAAAGGGCTTTGTTGTAAATGAGGTGGCAGATTCAGAATTGTCTGAGAACGCATTTGCAAAGAAGAGCGAGTATGAGAGATTTCTTAATAATAAGCAGGGACTGGTTGATATCGAGCAGACTGAGGAAGCAATGCAGAAGATTATGGACCAGTACGCAGGTGGCATAAGCACTGATTATCAGTACAATGAAGCAAGACTTGAGCTTGCAGATGAGAAGATTAAATTCTTAGAGCAGAGCATTGATAATCTTGCGGCACAGGATGCAGATGACTTGCTTAGAATCTATGAGATAAGAGAAAGACTTACGGTGTGCAGAAGTGTTATAGCACATTTGAAAGCAAGAAAAGAAACCCGTTGGCACAGCTTTGCGGAGAATATGGATTATCCGGCTAAGAGTGATGACTGGTTAAAATATGTCAACTCCCGCAAGGAGAATGGCGAGATTAAGATAATCATAAGAGACCTTGTGAGGGGAGGCGACAGCTATGAGCATTCAGATAAATAAGTTAAAATGCGTTGGCTGCGGGAAGTGCGTTGAAGCCTGTCCTGGCAATCTTATTAAGAAAGATACTGATGGAAAAGCATTTATAAAGCATGTCAAGGACTGCTGGGGTTGCACATCATGTCTTAAAGAATGTCGTTTTGAGGCAATTAATTTCTTTCTGGGTGCTGATGTCGGCGGCAAGGGAAGCACTCTTTCGTTCAGACAGAATGGAAGCATCAATACATGGACGGTGACTTCGCCAGACGGAACAGTTAAGACGCTTGAGGTCAACAGACAAGAATCTAATAAATATTAGGGAGGAATATCATGGGTAATTTATCACATTTGGACGCACTCGAAGCAGAGGCGATATATATTATAAGGGAAGTTGCAGCAGAATGCGAAAAGCCGGTAATGCTGTATTCTATAGGAAAGGACAGCTCAGTTATGCTTCATCTTGCAATGAAAGCTTTCTATCCTGAGAAACCGCCATTTCCATTTCTTCACATCGATACAACATGGAAGTTTAAGGAAATGATTAAGTTCAGAGATGAGACGGCCAAGAAGCTTGGAATTGAGATGTTTACTTACACTAACGAAGAAGGTGTTAAGCAGGGAATTAATCCATTTGACCACGGCTCAGCTTACACTGATATCATGAAGACTCAGGCTCTTAAGCAGGCACTTAACAAATACGGCTTCACAGCAGCATTTGGCGGCGGACGAAGAGACGAGGAGAAATCAAGAGCTAAGGAGAGAATTTTCTCTTTCAGAAATACAGCACAGGCATGGGATCCTAAGAACCAGCGTCCGGAAATGTGGAAGCTTTACAACACTAAGATTCACAAGGGCGAGAGTATGAGAGTTTTCCCTATCTCTAACTGGACTGAGAAGGATATCTGGCAGTACATCCAGAGAGAAAAGATTGATATTGTACCTCTTTATTTTGCAGCAGAAAGACCTGTTGTATACCGTGACGGCAATATCATCATGGTTGATGATGACAGAATGAGACTTCTTCCAGGCGAAAAGCCACAGATGAAGAAGGTAAGATTCAGAACTCTTGGCTGTTATCCACTTACAGGCGGTGTTGAGTCAGACGCAGAAACTCTTGACGAGATTATCGAAGAGACTTTAAGTGCGGTTGAATCAGAGAGAACAAGCCGTGTTATCGACCATGAGGAAGCAGGAAGCATGGAAAGAAGAAAGAAAGAGGGGTACTTCTAGAATGAAAGGTTTACTTAAATTTATTACATGCGGTAGTGTTGATGATGGAAAATCTACACTTATCGGACATATTTTATATGATTCAAAGTTATTGTATGCAGATCAGGAGAAGGCGTTAGAGCTTGATTCCAAGGTCGGAAGCCGTGAAGGTAAGATTGATTATTCACTTCTTCTTGATGGTCTTATGGCTGAGAGAGAGCAGGGAATTACTATTGATGTTGCTTACAGATATTTTACAACTGACAACAGAAGCTTTATCGTTGCTGATACTCCGGGACATGAGGAGTACACAAGAAACATGGCGGTTGGTGCTTCATTTGCAGACCTTGCAGTAATCCTTGTTGATGCAAAGCAGGGCGTGCTTATCCAGACTAAGAGACACGCAAGAATCTGCGCACTCATGGGAATTAAGCATTTTGTATTTGCAGTTAATAAGATGGACCTTGTTGGTTATAGCGAGAAGCGTTTCAACGAGATTAATGCGCAGATAGCAGAGCTTACTAAGGAGCTTTCACTTGCAGATGTAGTTGTTATCCCTGTTTCGGCAACTGAGGGTGACAATGTAACAACTAAGTCTGAAAATATTCCTTGGTATAAGGGTCAGGCACTTCTTCCTTATCTTGAGCAAGTTGATGTTGATGATACTGAGGAAGAAAAGGGCTTCTACATGCCTGTTCAGAGAGTATGCCGTCCAAATCATGAATTCCGTGGTTTCCAGGGTCAGATTGAGGCAGGAAGCGTATCTGTTGGTGACGAGATTATCACTCTTCCAACTAAGGAGCATGTTCATGTCAAGAGCATCCATGTTGGTGATAAGGAAGCCCAGAGCGCATCTATTGGACAGCCTGTTACTATCCAGTTAGACCGCGAGGTTGATGTCTCAAGAGGTTCAGTTCTTGCAGCAGGAGCAGACCTTAAGCTTGCAACTGAGATTACTGCTACTATCCTCTGGATGGACGATGATGTTCTTACTAATAATAAGAACTTCTTTGTAAAGCTTGGAACAAGACTTATTCCGGGCGTTGTTACTGAGATTGTCAATACTATTGATGTTAATACAGGTGAGGAGAAGCCGGCAGCTCTCCTTAAGAAAAATGAAATTGCTGTATGCAAGATTTCTCTTGCTGATGTAATTGTTGTTGATGAATTTAACCTTCACAAGACTATGGGCGAGCTTATCCTCATAGACCGTGTTACTAATATGACTAGTGCCTGCGGCGTTGTCCGTGAAGTTAATGAGGCAGCTGATGATGTTAAGGAAGTTGACGCAGCTTTCAGAGCGGAGCTTAACAACCAGAAGCCTGTTGTTGTAGAGACAGTTCTTTCAGACAAGATTAATGTTGATTTCTTAAAGAAGGTTGAGAAGGAGCTTCTTCTTGACAGCAAGCATGTATATCTGTATGTTCCGGCAGAAGGCGAGGATTATACAAATGTTGTGACTCACCTTGTAAATGCAGGTATTGTTGTTATTCTTGCACTTAGTAAGGCAGCTGATCTTAAGATTGACGGCGCAGAAGTGCTTGCAGGCTGGGAGTCTGAGGTTGACGTCACTACTGTGGATGTGGCTGAGTTTATTAAGAAGAATGCGTAGGCTGGGGGAAGAACGGACGCTGCACTAGAACTTATAAAGCAACGCAGGCACGCTTTCGCTGCTTGTCGCTCGCAGCGGTACTAAGCTTGTCAGGATTTGCCTCACTTTGTGAGGCTGTCCTGACGAGCTAAGTGCCGGCGGCTCCAAAGCACCTGCGTTGCTTTATAAGTTTAGTGCTGCTGGGGTTCTTTCCCGCTGCGTGGGGTTACTTCAGGGTTGGAAGTGTTGGCAGACGTGCGGTAAAGGGCGCTTCGCTGCTTTGCTTGGTTTTGGAATATATTTTGTAGGAGTTAGGCTATAATTATGAATACACATTTTTTTAAAAAGTTAATATGTTTAGGTATGATTTTCAGCCTGGCTTTTATTGGACTTTCTGGCTGTGGGCAGAAGAAGACGGAACTTGTTAATGTTTCTTATGATGCCACAAGAGAGTTTTATAAGGAGTATAACAGGCTTTTTGAGGATTACTGGTATGGCAGGACTGGTGAGAAGGTTGAGGTTATCCAGTCTCATGGCGGTTCTGGAAAGCAGGCGCTAGAGGTTGCTAACGGTCTTGGTGCCGATGTTGTCACGCTTGCTCTTGAGGGAGATGTTAATGTTATAAGAGACGAAGGGCTGATTGATGATGGGTATATCAATGATTATTCTGATGACAGCTCGCCTTACACTTCTACGATTGTCTTTCTTGTAAGAAAGGGCAATCCTAAGAATATTAAGGACTGGGATGACCTTCTTAATGACGGGGTTAAGGTTATTACCCCTAATCCTAAGACTTCCGGAGGAGCCAGATGGAATTTCCTTGCAGCATGGTATTATTTTAAGAAGCAGGGACAGAATGATGAACAGGTTCAGGCAAGTGTTACCAAGCTTTACAAGAATGTGGCAGTGCTTGATTCAGGTGCAAGAGGTTCTTCTACAACATTTGCAGAGAACGGACAGGGGGATGTTCTGATTGCATGGGAAAATGAAGCATTTTTCGCATTACAGGAATATCCGGGCGAGTATGAGATTGTCGTTCCGTCCGCATCTGTATTGTGCCAGCCAACGGTTGCGAAGGTTGACGAGGTCACACAGATGAATGGAACAGAAGGGTTGGCAGACGCCTATCTTTCTTTCCTGTACACCGATGACGCACAGAGGCTTGAGGCACAGAATTTCTACCGACCTGTAAACAAAGACATCCAGAATGAATACGAGTCTTCCAGCGATTCAAGGAATATTAAGGAAATACCTTCCGATGGTAAATGGATTGTCAAAGACATTGACATGGCGGATATCGGGTATTTTGGCGGCTGGGAAGCGGCTACACAGAAGTTTTTCTCTGATGGCGGAATATTTGATAAGATATATGATTAATTAAAATGTTTTGTTGAATATGCTGCGCGAATCTGACTATGCACAGGTACATGAAGCCTACTAATATAGAGCAAGTTGTTGGTTTAGTAGGTTTCTGCGGAGAATATTATAAGTTGTTTAAGTGAGAAGACCTACTAATCAATCAGGGAAGATATGATTAGTAGGTCTTTCACTCGCAAATTGCTTACAGTTCTTAGTAAAATGTGGAAAAAGACCTACGAAAATATGTTAATTTAACAATATAGTAGGTTATGAGCCAGAAAGTATATGCATAAACTATGGAAATGACCTACTATATTGAGTGTATAATGGCTTTTAGTGGGTTTTGTCCTCCGTCAGCAGTCTCTTATAAGTACAGTCGATGCCAATTGCGCCAAGCGGAGCAGTAACTATGATTGCAAGTACAGCTACGGAAAGCACTATCTGTCCGCAGGCAAGTCCGGCGGCGAGAGGAACAGAGCCGATGGCTGCCTGGACGGTTGCTTTAGGAAGATAGGCAATTATGCAGAAAAGCCGTTCCTTCCATGTAAGATTTGTCTTTAAGGTGCAGAGAAGAACTCCGGCTGCCCTGAAAATAAGTGCTGTAAGAATCATGAGTAAGGCTGGAAGCCCGGCTTTAAGTGTGTAGCGGATATCGACAGCCGCGCCGACAAGCACGAACAATATTACTTCAGCAGCGAGCCATAGCTTGCCAAATTTTTCGGACAGACGGGCTGATACGGCGGGGACACATTTAAACTTAAGAGTACATGCCATAGCGACAACAGCAAGCAGCCCTGAAACAGACACTTTTCCTTCAAGCCAGCCCTCAATTGCAATAAGAAGGAAAGAGAAGCCAAGCACGATGATAATCTTCATGCTGTTTCTTACGGTATGTTTGCGGGCGTATGATGTTTCAAAGAACAGATACAGTCCCAATCCGGTTACTATGCCAAGTATTATGCCGAGTATAATAGACACAGGAATATTTACGAAATCCATAACATTAGCCCTGCCGCCCTGTGCCACATTTAAAAATGTAGTGAACAACACTATTACAAATATGTCATCGCATGAAGCCCCAGACAGTATCATCTGCGGAATCGCTTTGTCAGTTCCGTAGTGTTTCTCAATCAGCATTACCATTCGTGGAACGACAACCGCAGGAGAAACAGCGGCGAGAACCGCGCCCATCACAGCAGCTTCGACGTGGTTAATTCCAAGAATTACAGGGGCAAGCAGAATATAACTGATGATTTCACAGGAAGCCGGAATGAAGGACATGAGAATAGCACTTCGTCCGGCTTTTTTCAGGTCTTTTAAGTCAAGCGACAGACCGGCTTTGATAAGAATAATAATAAGAGCCATTTTTCGCAGATCAGCCGATATTGAAAGGATTGATGGGTCAAGAAAATCAAGGACATATGGCCCGAGAACAATACCGGTAAGAAGCATTCCGATGATTCTCGGAAGTTTCAGCTTCTGGCAGATTGCGCCCATGACGAGTCCGACCAGAAAGATAAGTGATAAAGATGTCAGCATAATAAGCCTCCTTAAAAATGTAGTAAATGCATTTATGAACGCAAAAAAAGCTGATGCTTCCTGCGACATAAAATCGTAGAAGTCATCAGCTTGAATAAGCAGTTTAGGTTTCCCAAGGGAGTACTTCATTCCCTTTGATATTTATAATACTTTGGGGCAGGATTGTCAAATGTAAATGAGGAAATATATAATATTTAAAGAAAAATATATAATTTCCGAAAATTGAAATAATATTTCCTGAAAATGCCTTGATATTTCCGAAAAATTGCGTAGAATATAATATAGATGTATATAAATGTTGTGAATTAAGTAAGAGGCGGTGTGGAATCTGTGTACATGACACGGATTTCAGTATGTGCAGTAATGCACAGAAAAGAGGGGCTTTATGGATATTAGATATATTAAGGCGAAGGAATTATCCGCAAGATGGGGCGTGACGCCGAGAAGAATTAACCAGTTGTGTACAGAGGGAAAGCTGCCGGGAGCTTATAAGGAAGGCAAGTTCTGGATGATACCTGACGATGTGGACAGACCGGATTGTTTAAGGGAGAATAGGAATCTTTATGTCAGGGAAGACAGCGTTGTATACAACAGGAAGCGTCCCTGCCCGGTTGGAATAACATCTTATAAAGAAGTGTCGAATGAATGTTATTATGTAGACAAAACATTGCTTATCAGGGACATTATAGATAATCACAGTAAGGTGTATTTATTTACAAGACCGAGAAGATTCGGAAAGACACTTACTATGGACATGGTTCGCACATTTTTTGAAAAGACTGATACGGACACATCAATATATTTTAAAGATAAATATATATGGCGCGCGGGTGCAGCATATAAGGGGAAGCAGGGGCAGTACCCGGTGATTTTTCTTACATTTAAAGACGCCCACCAGTCAACATGGCAGGACATGTACGCAAGTCTCTGCTTTACATTAAGGAATGAATTTTTGCGACATATTGAACTGACGACAAGCGCCAGATTAAGTGACTATGATAAGAAGTATCTTAAGTCAATACTTGATGATGAGGCAACGATAATAGATTATCAGTTTGCACTGGGGAAGCTGTCGGCAATGCTTTCAAAGCATTATGGCAGGAATGTAATCGTGATAATTGACGAGTACGATACGCCAATCCAGCAAGGACATATATTTGGATACTATGATGAAGTGATTGGCTTTATGAGAAATCTTTTGTCGGCTGTCTTAAAGGACAATCCAAGTCTGGAACTGGGGATTCTCACGGGAATTCTCCGCATAGCTAAGGAAAGCCTGTTCAGCGGGCTTAACAATCTTGTGGTTAATACAATTCTTGATGATGAATACTCGCAATATTTTGGATTCACGGAAGAGGAAGTTTCTGCTATGGCGCAGTACTACGGCGTGTCTGACCGGCTGGGTGAGATTAAGGAATGGTATGACGGCTATATGTTTGGCAGAACCGGAATATATAATCCGTGGTCGGTTATTAATTACTTCAATAACAAATGTGTTCCCAAAGCCTTCTGGTCAAGAACAAGTGGCAATGAGATAATCGGCGAGCTGTTTAATAGTGCTGATACCACATTTGCAGACAACTTATTAAGATTGCTGCAGGGCAGTACTGTTCAGGCAATTGTTGACACAGATATCATATATCCTGAGATTAATGGAGATATTGATACAATATACAGCTTCCTTCTGGTTGCCGGATATCTGCGTGTGTCAGAGCATATTGGCTCTCTGTACGACAATCCGATATGCGCGCTGTCGATACCTAATTATGAGATAAAGAGCGTGTTCCAGAAGGAGATTATTGACAGATATAATGGAATATTTACAGGCGTTCTCCTCAGGAATTTTGAGGAATCAATCCGCACGGGGAATGCACATTTGCTGACAGAAACTCTGCAAAAGTATCTGTTGCAGTCGGCAAGCGTGTTTGATACGGCACATGAGGATTTCTATCATGGGGTAGTATTTGGAATGCTTGCGGTTTTATCTGATAGTTATTATATCTCGTCTAACAGGGAATCGGGTGAGGGTCGTTTTGACATTGAGCTTCAGCCTAAGAGCCGTGGTGGGCAGGGATATATCATGGAGTTTAAGGCGTGCAGGGAAGCGGAGCTTGAGAAGATGGCAGACAGCGCAGTCGTGCAGATAAAGCAGAAAGGTTACACCACTAATCTTGAGAAGCGAGGTGTAGCTAAGATTGGCATGTTTGGAGTTGCATTCAGTGGGAAGAAAGTGAATGTGGCGTATGAAGAGTATAGTGTAAAGAAGCACAGGAAATAGTAAATGCGCATTATGGGCAGTGTATACGCCGCCTTATAATGCGCATTTATTTTAGTTATTTTTAATTGCATTATACAGATTAACAATCTCGCCATCTTTCTTGGAATTCAAGAATACAGTATGGTCAGCAGTTTTTATCATAAGCACAGGAGACACATCTTTAAAAATGTAGAGACTGCATTTTCCATAAGTATTGCCCTTAAATTTTCCGACAAGATAACTTTCTGTGGCACCGCCATTATATCTGAAAAAATGGTCATCAGGCAGAGAATCCATTAGAGTAATTTCGGTAATGTCGTCAATGTTAATTCTGCTTGTATAACCGCATGAAGACACATTTACAGTGCTTTCAGTAGTCCTGATGTCGATAGTAACATGAATGTATGGAATTAATACAATAGTTGTCCATATTAGTAATCCAAGAATAACAGCCGTTATGCTTCCGGTGAATATCTTAGCACCTGTGCGAGCGTAGTTAAGCGAGTAGTTGGTCGAACACAGCCTGTCGGGTACGAAAAGGTGCGGGTCATTAGGATTGTAGTAAAATCCAGTCTTCCAGTAGTCATCATCATCAACAAATACCGGTTGTGTGTCAGCCTTAAGCATTTCGTTCTTTCTGTTGCGTGCAAGAATAAGAATAACAGTGAGCGTGCAGCCGCTTAATAATTGCAGAATAATGTACATCCAGAAACTTAAGTCCCCAACAGTGTCCTGAATAATACTCATTAATACAAATGTTATCCATGCCACGAAGTTAAGAAGTGACATTACAAGCATTGCTGAAGCAATGTATTTCTTCATAGTCAGATTAACAATGTTGTTAATGTCCGAATTAAGGCTGTATGCCTGATTCTGTCGTCTGTTCATATAAATATGGAACACAAGCCCGAATACTGAAACTATGACAGTACATATTGCAAATACAATAATCATAGAAAAATACGCTCTGTCTGTCCATGAATAGAATGGAATCAGTGCCAGTAGTTCTGCGACAATTATGATGATGTGGTATCTGAAGCTGATGGGGGTTGCGTCAGCATTTGCACAGGCACGCGTATCAATAAAGACCTTCTGTTTCTGGGATTCAACAAACCAGCCATTCTGTTTCTTTAACAGATACATTTTTCGATGCGCTGAAAGCTGGATATACATAATTCCCAAAACGAACACGAAAATCCAGATTATAAACACAATAATGAAAATAATCATGCTTACAAAATTAAGAAAGCATATGGCTATTGCGAGTACTGCATTGATATTCTGAAAATATTTCATACTTTTCTTAAAGCGTGCCATAAGCCTGGTGACATCGTCATCGTTAACATGGTCGCCTGGAATGTGGACTCCGATAAGCATTCCGTTGTTGTATCTGTAGTTGGATTCATATGCAAATCTTATGATCAGTACTGTGAACATGTTGCATACGAAGAATAGCATAAACATTACGATTTTCATAAGGAAACCTCCTTGTATAGTGGGTCTGTGTGTGTTAATGCATGTGTAAATCCAGTCGTGTTACATTGTGCAGGGATTCATTTTGGAATAAATGTTTTCGCATATTTTTAAGAATTCTTCCTTGTCCATTCCGGTAATGCTTGCTTCTGCTGACAGCAGCTCCAGCTCCGATTCAAGCTTTTCCCTGAATTCAATATCCATATTGATATTCTCAGCGACAAATGCACCAAGTCTTCTATCAGTTTTAATAAAACCCTCAGCTTTAAGAATCTGGTAAGTTTTATTGACGGTCATTGTATTAACGCCTGCGTCAGAAGCAAGCTGTCTGACAGTCGGTAGTTTCTCGCCAGCCTTAAGTTCTCCCTTGCCGATTCCTTTAACAATCTGATTCCTTAACTGCACATATATGGGTGTGTCGCTCGCAAAATTAAGTTCAATAACCATGTCGGGCTCCTTTCTGTAAAGAGAGGTGATTTTTGTCTTATTTGTATTATATATAGTAATACAGGTAAGACAAAAAGTCAAGAGAACAGGGTGAGGATAATTATAGGCATGAGATAATATTTGGGAAATGCCTACACAATTATGGTAATTATGTAGATTAGTAGGTCTGTTGAGGAGAATGCGAAGTGGTAAAAGAGAGTATTGACAGAGAAAGACCTACGCAGGGAGGGAAAATTGGCAGGATAGTAGGTCTTTCGAGAGGGATGAGAGGGAATAAAAGAGAAACTAGGAGGAAAAAGACCTACGCAAGCTAAGAAAACAAGATGTTTAGTAGGTTTACGGAGAAAAAAGCGTTCCGAAGAAAAGAGGCATCAGGAAAACAACCAGAAATCCTATAAATACTATTGACATACAAACCTAGTAGGTATATAATCTGCAACATAGTAACATATAAAATTAGTAGGAATTAAAAATCAATAAACATTTTAAGGATGGCGGAGTATTCGACAAGATATATGAGAAGAAGTAATTAAGGGAAGGGGAAACGACAGAATGAAAGAGAAGAAAAGAAAGAAAAAAAGAGTAATACCGGGCTTTGGTCTTTCATTTGGAATAACAATTGCAATGTTAGGATTCATTGTTGTTATCCCTTTATGTACCCTTGTGATATTCTCGGCAAAGCTGTCGTTTACGGAATTTATAACGACAGTTACAAGGTCGAGAGTGCTTTCAAGCTACAGAGTAAGTCTTGAGACTGCGTTAATCGCGGCACTTATAGACGCAGTTATGGGAACAATTCTTGCATGGGTACTTGTAAGATACAACTTTCCGGGTAAGCAGATTATGAATGGAATAATTGAACTTCCATTTGCACTGCCGACAGCTGTTGCGGGTATAGCACTTACACATCTGACAACAACCAACGGCTGGCTTGGAGCATTTTTTGGCAAATTTGGAATCCGGATTGCATATACAAGGCTGGGAATTATATTCGCACTTATATTCGTTGGAATACCATTCGTAGTGAGGGCTGTCCAGCCGGTGCTGGAAAAGGTGGATATCCAGTACGAGGAGGCAGCCAACATGCTTGGAGCAACCAACAGACAGACAGTATTCAGGGTAATTCTTCCAGAGATACTTCCGGCACTTATCGGCGGATTCACAATGTCATTCGCAAGAGGACTTGGCGAATATGGAAGTGTCGTATTTATAGCAGGAAATACACCATATGAGACAGAGATAGCACCGCTTATGATTATGTCAAAATTACAGGAATATGACTACGCAAGTGCAACATCAATAGCGCTAGTAATGCTTTTCATCGCATTTATTATTCTCTTTATAAATGCAGTGTTACAGAGCAGGACATCGAAGATTGTAAGTGGAATTTCATAGAAAGGGGTTAGTGTATGAACATAAGAAAAGATTCAGGTCCTTTAAAATGGATTCTAATAGGTATAAGTGTGTTGTTTTTATTTGTGATGCTTATTCTGCCCCTCAGCTATGTAATGTATACAGCATTTTCTAAGGGTATAAAGGTGTTTTTGGCAGCAGTTACCGACAAATACGCACTTCATTCGATTAAGCTGACAATAGAGGTTTCGCTTATCGCGGTTGTGTGCAACACATTTTTTGGAATATTTGCTTCATGGCTTATTACGAAATTCCAGTTTAAGGGCAAGAAGATTATATCTACTTTAATAGATTTACCACTCACAGTTTCACCGATTATAGCAGGTCTTATATATGTGCTTACATTCGGTAGACAGAGTTTTATATATCCATATCTTAAGGCTATGGGAGTAAGAATTATATTTGCAGTTCCGGGTATCGTGCTTGCGACTATATTTGTAACGTTTCCATTCATATCAAGGGAGCTGATACCGGTTCTTACCTCGCAGGGAACTGATGAGGAAGAAGCTGCGGCACTTATGGGCGCCAATGGCTGGACTATATTCTGGAAGGTTACATTCCCGCATATCAAATGGCCGCTTCTCTACGGTATTGTACTGTGTACAGCGAGAGCTATGGGGGAGTTTGGCGCGGTATCCGTTCTTTCAGGACATTTGCGCGGAAGAACTAACACGATGCCGCTGTATATTGAACTTCTGTATCAGGGATATGATTTTACAGGAGCATTTGCAGTGTCAGCAATTCTTGTGCTGATGGCGGTTATTATACTTGTGCTTCGAAGTGTACTTGAATACAAGGGACAGCAGGCAGCTAAGGCAGAGAAAGGGCAGCAGGAAGGATAGAAACGCACTACAACAGAAAGGCGGAACAGATTATGGCAGATTTACAGCAGGATACAGAGAAATATGTAGAGCTTCGTAATATCAATAAGACATATGGCACATTTAAAGCTTCGAATAATATTAATCTTGGAATAGGGAAGGGCAAGCTTATTGCACTGCTTGGACCTAGCGGAAGCGGCAAAACTACAATCTTAAGAATGATAGCAGGTCTTGAGACTGCGGATTCAGGTGATATTATTATTGATGGCAAGGTTGTTAATGATGTGCCGGCAAGTAAGCGTGGAATAGGTTTTGTTTTCCAGAACTACGCACTTTTCAGATATATGACAGTGTATGATAACATTGCATTTGGATTAAAAGTCAATAAATGGAAAAAATCGGACATTAAGAAACGTGTTGATGAGCTTATTGAGCTTGTCGGACTTTCAGGCATGGCGAAAAGATACCCTAGCCAGTTATCAGGCGGACAGAGACAGAGAGTAGCATTTGCAAGGGCATTAGCACCTAATCCGGAGCTTCTGCTTCTTGATGAACCATTTGCAGCAATTGATGCGAAGGTAAGACAGGAATTAAGAAGCTGGCTTCGTGATATGATTACAAAGGTTGGAATCACAAGTATATTCGTTACTCATGATCAGGATGAGGCAATTGAGGTTGCTGATGAAATTATTGTCACTAACAAGGGACATATAGAGCAGATTGGAACGCCAAGACAGATATACAGAGAGCCTGAGACAGCATTTATGGCGGAATTCATGGGACATCCGGTACATGTTGACCGGATTAATAAGATTAAAGGTTTTAACCAGCTTGACGATTCTGTTAAGGCGGTATTAAGACCTGAGAATGTCAACATCACAAGGCTTGATGAGAAAGTTGATTCAGCCGCTTCTGTTGAGAAGGGCGTGGTTGTAGGTAAGCTTTTCATGGGAAAGGAAGTCGAGATAACTGTCAATGTCAACGGCATAGAGGTTGTCGGGACAAGAAATGTAGAGGAAGCTCCGATAAAGAAGGGTGAGGAAGTAAATGTATTTATTCACAGGGCATTTACTTACGGCGCAGATGGAATTGTCAACATTGTTGAAAATGCAAATAAGTTCGAAGACTGGATGGTTATCTAGAATATACAAAATGGAGAAAAGCTGATTAATATGCTTTTCTCCATTTTATGATTTTAGTTATTATTTTTTTTGAGTCCGTATCATTTGCTCTACATATTCCATAATGTAGTAGTTATCCTCTGGCATCTGGCAGCCTACTATGTAGATGCCGTCATTATCAGAACATCTTATAATCTGACCCTCTAATACAGAATGTGCAGGCAAATCAAAATTATCAATTGAAACAGTAATGATTTTGCCTTTGTTATTAGAGAAAAATCTGTCTTTTGAGAGAAATGCAAAACCATTGGCACTCAGATTATCAAGTTTTCCTTCAAATGTTTCGTCTGTACCCTTTACTGTAATTGTACAGTGATTATTCATATCAATTCTAGGATATTTACGACGGTTAAGAATCTGCGGTCTTGTTGTGATTGTAACAATGCCCGTTGTTGCAGATGCTTTTTTGTCAGCTGCAATCTTAGCGTTTTCCCAATGGTATATTACATTTTCAACTGTTACTAACATGTCACATTCAATTGCTGAATTAACTGCAGGCAGTGCCTTCTCAAGTTCAAGAGTTATGCTGTTGTCATTATGTGTCTTAATGGTTCCGTGATATTCAACATTTTCACCATGAGTACCTTTAAGGATTGCGGATGCCTTCATGCCTGTCTTAATATCCTCAATACCCATGAAACCGCCAACACCAAGTTCACACATAAGAGCCTGTATTGTATTTTCCATGGTATTGATATTAGTAGCACTTTCGTCATATTTACTTACAATACGGCTGCTGATATCTCTTGAATTAGTTATGCACTCTGTCATGGTATCAACTATATCTGATACCTGGGACATGTTGCTTACAAGCTGCTTGTTAGCAGATTCAACATCTTTAATGGCTGTATCAATAATATGTATATGGTCTTCAATCTGAGTAGAATCAGATGTGATAAGACTGATACTTTCACTTGTCTGTTTAATCTTGTCAAGAGTAACCTGTATAAGTGATAAAGTCTCTCCAATAGAAGAAAGCATTTTATCGGAGATTACAGCAAGACGGTCTAATGCACTCTGTATTTCACTGGAAGAGGTCTTAGTTTCTGTGCTTAATGCACGAATCTGTTCAGCTACAACAGCAAAGCCTTTACCTGCATCCCCGGCTCTTGCAGCTTCAATAGAAGCATTGAGGGCAAGAAGATTGGTCTGGCTGGATATATTGTCGATAGCACTTGTCTGGTCTTTAACGGTCTTGAATTCTGATTCAAAATCATGCAGGATATGCTCAACCTCTGAAGAAAGCTCAGACATTGTAGTTGCTGTTGTAATAAGGTTTTCAAGGTCGCTTGAGCTTGTGTATGCATGCTCCTGTGACTCAGAAGTAAGGCTTACCATATCGTCAATAAGCTGAGCAACATGTTCTACCTGTGAGCTTATGTCAGTTGTCATATCAGTGGAAGAAGCAGTATGGCTTCTTAAATCTTCATTATTGCTTGAAAGTTCGTTCATGCCAAGCATGATAACATCAGAACCATGCTTATTCTCTGAAGCCAGTTCGCGTACAACAGTAATTCTACTCATAATAGAATTACAGGAAGTCTTAACTTTCTCAACAGTTGAAACAACTCTGTCAAGATCAGCTTTAATACTTCCATTCAAAGCACCATCGGATTCATTAAGGTGTCTGATAGACATAACATAGCAGATGTAGCATAGAAGAAGACATGCAACCTGTAACTGGTAATTCTTCATATCTGCATCAGACCTGCATCCGAGAACAACATATCTGTACACATCACTGACAATAACAGAGAGTACATTAGCAATACCGCAGTTAATCATGAATTTCTTGTTCTTATATAGAACGAGAAGACTCATAACCGGGAGAATGTATGTGAATGAAATCGGAGAATCAGTTGTGCATATTACAAATGTATAGAAAATACCATAACCAATAACAAGACATAATCTGTACGCATCAGTTGCTTTTCCCTTGATTCTGAAAAATAATTCTCCAATAAAGAAAGGTATCCAGCAAAGTGCAACAAATATTATGTAGCTGCTTTTTGGATAGATTCCATTAGCTGCATCAGTACCATAATTGGCGGTCAAAAGGAGTGAGAAAACAAGCCATATCCGACGGGCTTTAATATTAGCCTTGGCTTTAAAAACATTAGCATCGTAGTTCATAGAATAATCTCCTATAAAATATAAAATTGTTAAGTTAGTGAAGTATTTTATCACGAAAATAAACTAGTTTTATTTTATAGCAAATATTTACTATTTTCAACAGAAATATCTTAAATATGGGGAGAAAAAATGAGGAGAATATGATACCTATAGGTAGTCGCATTTTGAAACATCTTATAGGTAGAAAATAAATATGACTATAATGTTAGAATGAAAATCAACCTATCAAAGCATAATATTATGCAAGCTTATAGGAAATTTCTTCTAAGAGCGGGACGAAAGGATAGTCTCTGACAGTAAAAGAAGCAAAATTTACCTATAGGATGATTGATTTCTATGAATATATAGGAGGGACTGATAAAATATATGTGGGCTGATTATAAAATCATGATAGAATAGAGAAATATAATCATAATATTCAGGTAAATAACCAAAAGAGAAGATTTGCTTAATAATATTAAAACAATCTGGTTATATAAACGGAAACAGAGTGAAAATTATTAATTATATTAAGAAATTTAAGAATTCTTAAGAAATATTTAATTTTCTTATTGACAAATTATCAACAAAGGAATATTTTAATGTACAAATCAACAGTCAAATGCGAAGAACAGGAAATGACTTCTTCATATCACCGCTCACAGAAAGCCGTCAGTTGATGAGAGATGGCAGCAAGGAATGATTAAGCCCTCACCTGCGAGCAGTTCTGGTGAAAGACAGGCAGATGTCTAGTAGTTGGAACCGGTACCCATCGTTAAAAGGGCATGCCATAAGAGATGAATATACCAAGTGGCAGTAGAGTGGTCGGAGTATCCGGCAAGCAAAGTGGTAACGCGGAAGTAGAAATAATATACCTTCGTCTTTGCACATAATCCAGTAATGGATTAGTGCATCGACGAAGGTTTTTTTGTGCGAGTAGCGCGACAATGTCAGAACGCAGTTCTGACATATGAGCTACGAGCTATGTAAGCGATGAGAATCATAGCACCGCTTCCACTGCGTTTGACTGGTGAAATATATTTTTATAGGAGAGAGATATTATGAACACATTAGTAATCGTGCTTATCGCGGCAGTTGTACTTTTTGGTGCATACATGGTTTATGGCCGTTGGTTAGCAAAGAAATGGGGTATCGACCCTAAGGCAGAGACACCAGCCGTTAAATATAACGACGGTAAGGATTTCGTTCCAACTAATGGCTGGACAGTTTTCAGTCATCAGTTCTCATCAATCGCAGGAGCAGGTCCTGTAACAGGTGCTATTCAGGCAGCAGCATTTGGATGGTTACCAGTTTTACTCTGGATCCTCATCGGTGGTGTATTCTTCGGAGCAGTTACAGACTTTGGTGCACTTTATGCTTCAGTTAAGAATGAAGGTAAGTCAATGGGTATGATCATTGAGAAGTACATCGGTAAGTTTGGCCGTAAGATTTTCTTACTTTTCTGCTGGTTATTCACACTTATCGTTATTGCAGCATTTGCAGATATGGTTGCAGGTACATTTAATGCTTACACAGTAAATGCTGATGGTGCTACTGTTTTATCAGCAGCAGCTAAGACAAATGGTTCAGCTGGTATGGTATCTATCATGTTTATGGTATTTGCCGTAGTATTCGGTCTTATCCAGAAGAAGTTAAATCTTTCAGGCTGGAAAGAAGCAGTACTTGGTATTGTGTTTATTATCGCAGCATTTGCTGTTGGTATGTTCTTCCCACTTGAGTTCAACAAAGATGTATGGAGCTATATCACATTTGTATATATCTTCTTTGCTGCAGTTATGCCAATGTGGTTAATGAAGCAGCCTCGTGACTATATGACAACATTCATGTTCATCTGCATGATCGTAGGTGCAGCAGTTGGTCTTGTAGTTGCACATCCTTCAATGAATCTTCCTGTATATACAGGATTCAATAATGCAAAGCTTGGAACAATGTTCCCAATTCTTTTCGTAACTGTTGCCTGCGGTGCCGTTTCTGGTTTCCACAGCCTTGTATCTTCTGGTACATCTTCTAAGACAGTTGAGAACGAGAAGGATATGCTTAAGGTTGGTTACGGCGCAATGGTACTTGAGAGTTTACTTGCAGTACTTGCCCTTTGTGTTGCTGGTGCAGCTGCCACTAACGGAGCACTTCCAGCTAAGACACCATTCGCAATCTTCAGTAGTGGTGTAGCAGGATTCTTTGAAATGTTTGGTGTTCCAGTACATTTTGCAACAGTATTCATGACAATGTGTGTATCTGCTCTTGCTCTTACATCACTTGATGCAGTTGCCCGTATCGGTCGTATGAGTTTCCAGGAACTCTTCAGCGTAGATGATATGGAACATGCAGAAGGATGGAGAAAGTTATTGTGCAATACATACTTCTCAACAATCGTAACATTAGTATGTGGATTCATCCTTACTAAGATTGGATATGCTAATATCTGGCCATTATTTGGTTCAGCTAACCAGTTATTAAGTGCTCTTGTAATTCTTACACTCTGCGTATTCTTAAAGGTTACAGGACGAAGCAACAAAATGCTTTTCCCTCCTCTTATCATCATGCTTTGTGTAACATTTACAGCACTTGTACAGAGAACAATTGCAATGGTTAAGGCTATCAAGTTAGCAGCTTCTGTTACAATTCCTGCTGGACAGACATCTTGGGGAAGCGTATTCATCGCTAACGGACTTCAGCTTATAATTGCTATACTCCTTATTGTACTTGGTGTAATTATCGTAGTTAACTCAGTAAAGAGCTATGCAAAGAGCGAGAAGAACTCTGAGAAGACAGCAGCTTAATTGGTAAATATAATAAGCTATACATAATAAAATATACCGGGGCAGTTATTCTGCTCCGGTATGTTTTGTCTTATCGGAAGGTGTTCCGATTTCTTCTATTATATTGTCATCTATCTGGATATCAGTGAGTGTGTATTGTTCAGGTGCTTCTTTTATGTTGCGGAAAACATTACAGGTGCAGGTATTCTTTCTTATTATAATGTGTTCTGTGGAAGATGGCGGAATGTCAGTTCTTCCTTTCAGGTCAAAAAACTGTGTCCACGGATTGATGTTGATGAAATTAAATATCTTTCCCTGAACATATTCTATAGTGATGTATTCATAATGCTGTGGCGTGTCAGGACGCATTTTCAGCCAGAGCAGGTTGTAACCTGAGTTGACTTTAATGTGACGCATTATTATATTCTTATTGTGTATGGATTCTGAGCCGCATGTAAGGCATCCATGGCAGAATTCAAATGTGCAGTCCTCAATAATTATGCGTTCATTAGCACCATTGTCCGGGTCACTGTCAGCAAATGGTCCTTTGCCGCCTTTTAAGGCAACTGCGTCATCATTTACATTAATTGTGCAGCCTTTAATAAGAATATCAGTGCAGGCGTCAATGTCTATTGCGTCAGTGCTAGGTGCTTTGACAGGCGCAGAGGGGCTTGTAATGCGGCAGTTAAGGTAACGTACATGAGAACATCTATATAGGTGATTAGTCCAGAACTGCGAATTACAAATGTGCAATCCGGCAACAGTAACATTGGTGCAACCAGCCATATAGATAAGCCTTGCACGCTGTTCGTCTTTGTTGGTGCAGTCGGGATTCCAGGTTCTTCGCTGCCAGAAGGCTTTCCAGCTTCGTAAGCCGTTACCGTCTATCGTTCCATTACCGCACAATGTAAAGCCATCAATTCCAGAAGCGTTGATAAGTGCAGTAAAATACTGACAGGTTTCACCTTCTATTCTTGTTTCACAGACCGGATAATCGCTGATGTCGTCACTTCCCATAAGTGTTGCATCGTCTTCAATATATAGATTAACTCCCTGTCTGAAAAATAAAGCTCCAGTCATGTATGTACCACGCGGAATAACGATTACACCGCCTCCAGCATTGTATACAAGGTCTATCAGCTTCTGGAAATTATCAGTGTATATTCTGCCGTCATCATGTATACCATAATCTGTAATAATATATTGCTTTCCCAGTTTGGTGAGTTCTGGAATGCTGGTATTGTGAAACCAGCCATCAACAGGAGTTCCGTCTGGGAAAATGTCTGAATGTATAGTGTCCATATATATAACTCCGTTTTTATTTGTTAGAAAAACAGTATTCCTTTTAAGCTTCCTGTATCAGAATACTCACAAGATTCTTGTATCTTTTGGTTTTCTCGATTATGTCGTCCTGCATGACACCATAATATATGAATACATCACGCAAAATTTTGTTAAATTCCTTAATTGAGGACTTCTTTCCGGTCACGCCGCCTGTAATATAACCAGTGGTAGTTTCTATTTCAATATCCATATGCGCGTCATTATCCTCACGCACATACAGAAACAGGTTAATTTCGCTATTTATGTCATGCTTTATCTGCTTATACATGAATTTATACTCAGCAGAATTTCTGTCAGCTTCTTTAAATCCCCATTGTTCCTGAACATACTGACATACTTCCTCAATTGCATGATTATCGTCAAAAGAAATGCTTTTTTCTACCTCAGCTTTTTTTCTTTCATAAAGCATTTTCTTAAACTTATATGCAAAACTGGTTTTCCGGTTTCTTTTAACATATGCCGATGTTGGTCCATCAAAATTATCATAACCATTTACCCCATTCATAAATGAACCTCCAATATAACTTCATATTAATATGATAAATGTATCGCGGATAAATCACAATATTTTTATAAGAAAAAATATTGATATAGTGTGTGACATACAGTATGATGAATTAAAATGATAGTGTGTGTGACACACTACAATCTGATGAATATTGTTGATTTGGATAATTAAGAAGGGAAGAGATTGAATGAATTGCGATGAAATTGTTTCAGGACTGATTCTGGAATTTCGAAGAGGAACACTTATCATGGTAGTGTTAGCACAGCTAAACAAGCCGATGTATGGGTATTCACTTATAAAAGAATTAGAAGGAAAGGGGATTTCAATAGAAGGGAATACTTTATATCCGCTACTGAGAAGACTGGAAAGTCAGGGACTTTTAAAAAGTGAATGGGAAACAGATGAAACGAAGCCGAGAAAGTATTACATCATTACAGAAGATGGAAAACTGGTTTATAAAAAAATTAAAGCACACTGGGAAAAATTTTCCCAGTCAATTAATGCTCTTATGGAGGTGGAATAAATGGTGAAAAATGATTTGATTGAAAGATATGTTTATGCAGTTACAAAATATATGAAGGCTGATTTGAAAAAAGATGTATCGGCAGAATTAGAGACAATAATACAAGATATGCTAGAGGAACGATGCGGAGATGTTATGCCAACTGAACATGATATCAGAGTTGTTCTGACAGAACTGGGAACTCCGGCAGAACTTGCTTCGAAATACAAGAGTGAAACACAGGATTGTTTAATTGGTCAGCCTTATTACAATCTGTATGTGTATGTACTGAAAATTGTAACGGCATGTGTTATCGGGGGGATGTTACTCGCACAGATTATGGCAGCAGTGATATCGCATACTATCTGGTATATAGCCATATTCAGGATTATAGGTGGAATTTTTGGCGGTGTATTGACAGGATTTGCATTTGTTACATTGTTGTTTGCGTTCTTCTATAAAAGAGGAATTAAGGTGGAAGGTTTAAGTAATGGGATAGATAATCTGCCGCCTGTTCCACAGAAAACGAATCAGATTTCAAAAGCAGATTCAATTATTGGAATTATCTTTTCAGTTATATTTACTCTTGTATTTCTTGTTTGTCCGCAGATTATATGTATTGCTTTTGTAAAGAATGGTGTCAGTGTGTATGAACCGCTCTTTAATCTGGAATACATCAGACAAACATGGTATCTGATTCTTGCATTTGGTATCTTAGGTATTGCAAAAGAAAGTGTGAAACTTATTGATGGAAGCTATACCAAAAGAGTAATGATTGTTACAATTATTACCAATCTTATTGATGGTTTATTAACATTCATTTGGTTGTTAAACGGAAGAATTATGAATTCTGCATTTTTTGATGGAGTTGAGCAGTTATTCGGAGAAAATGCAGAAATAATTCCGAAAATTTTTATGCATTTTAATAAGCTGTTCCTGGCAATTATTATTTTTGCATTAGCAATTAACTGTATTGAGACAGTTGTGAAATCAGTTAAATATGGCAGGAAATAAGGTGAGAATATAGCAGTTCGTATATATTGTTTGCAGACAGTATAATAAACATTACAGAGCGGTTTCAAAAAATGAAAAAATTTAAACTTTTGAAACTGGAGGCTATATGAAGATCATTACAAGAGATGCATAATTCTTCCTGTTTTCCACATACTACCCATACATTATAAATTATGGAAAGTATGTAAGAATCAGGAGGAATTATTAATATGAAAGCCACAGGAATTGTAAGAAGGATAGATGATTTAGGCAGAATTGTCATTCCAAAGGAGATAAGAAGGACACTTCATATAAGGGAAACTGACCCGATGGAGATATTTACGGATGCTGAGGGGCAGATTATTCTGAAAAAATATTCACCGATAGGAGATATTAGCACATTTGCAGGAAAATATGCAGAATCACTGTCGGATGCGACCGGAATGACAGTATGTATAACTGACAGGGAACAGGTTATTGCTGCATCAGGTGACGATAAGAAGAATCTGATGAATAAGCCTGTCACAAAGGAGCTTAATCAGGCAATGGAGGGAAGATGTACCATTGCTGCAGGTGAAGGAGAGGATGGATTTGTGAAAGTCACTGATGAGGCGCAGTTTAAGCAGGAAATTATGTATCCGATAATATGTCAGGGAGATGTTTTAGGTACTGTGCTTATGATGTCTATTGACATGAAGCCAAAGTTTACAGATAATGAAAAGAAAATGGTAAAGACGGCAGCTAACTTTTTAGGAAAGCACATGGAATCGTAGATGGCTTGAGGCGGACTGATTGTACTGCAGGGATAGCAGGCTGGATTTACCTATGGATTAAGGAGAAGAACATGAGATTAGATAAATATTTAAAAGTATCAAGACTTATAAAGAGAAGGACTGTTGCCAACGATGCGTGTGATGCAGGAAGAGTAATGGTTAATGACAAGGTTGTGAAGGCATCTTATGATGTTAAAGTCGGAGACATTATTGAAATTCAGTTTGGTAACAAGAATGTAAGAGCAAGGGTTACAGATGTCAAGGATACTGTTAAGAAAGAAGAAGCAAAGGAAATGTTTGAATATCTTTAATTCAAAGTACCTGTAATCATATATTGTGGTCATGCATATATTCTCATATAACGGAATGTCTATAAGGAGGGTATATGGAGGAAAAGGTAAGGGTGAAGCGTCCACACAGGCTGAATATGGAGGACAGGAAAAGAATTGATTTTACAGGAATAACAGATGTAGTGTCATTTGATCCGGTTAAGGTTGTACTTGAATCTGATTATGGGCATATTACAATCAAAGGGGAAGGACTGCATGTTAACAGGCTTTCTGTCGAGAAGGGTGAATTAGACCTTGACGGCAGAGTGGATTCTGTATGTTATTCGGAGGCTGGCATGAAGAATAAGCAGGATTCGTTCATGAGCAGGCTTCTCCGATGATTAATGAGATTATATATTGGGAGCTTTATGCACTTGTGGTAAGCTTCTTTAATGGTGTTCTGCTTGCATGGATATACGATAATATAAGGGCTTTCAGACGAATTGTACGGCATAAAACAGTTGTTTTTATGAGTGTGGAAGATATTATATATGGAATATATGCCGGATTAAGTGTATTTGTGATGTGCTTTAAGGTTGCAGACGGAATTATCCGCGGATTCATAATTATGGGAATTGCTGTGGGGGCATTTCTGTATTTTAAGTTTTTAAGCAGTTTTTATATAAGGTGGTCAGTAAGAATTATAAAAATTTTACTAAAACCGGCATGTTTTATATTGAAAAATGTGGTGCGTATTATTACAATACCAGTAAGAAGCCTTAAAATGTATATGAAACGCAGGAAAGATATGGGTAAGAAGGAAGCACAAGGGTGAGGAATATATGAAATTAGAATCTAGAAGAGAGCGTGCAGAAAGGCTTAAGAAGCAGAGAAGGTCAACGCTGGCAGGAATGATTATTGCAATTATTGTTGTCGTGGCACTTGGCGTTGTTCTGTGGAGAGGCAAGGCAGGACTGGAAGAAAAGAATGCTGATTATCAGGCTCAGATTACAGAGTTACAATCCCAGATTGATGACGAGAATAAAAGAAGTGATGAATTGTCTGAATATGAGAAGTATGTCAAGACAAAGAAGTTCGTTGAGGAGATTGCCAAGAATAAATTCGGGCTTATATATCCTGACGAACTGGTGTTTAAGCCTAATAACAAGTAAAATTCATACCAAATATTATGTCGGAGCTGGAAGATTTTTTGAATCTTTCATGCTTCGACATTTTATTTATAAGCAGTCATATATACTTCACATTGGTGTAGTGCCGGAAAGGAAGTGGATATGAATGAAAAATACATATAAAGATGCCGGATATACTTATACTATTAACCGTCTGCAGGAAACAGCCAGAACATTCAGAAATCTTGGAGATGCATATGGAGAAACTAATCAGAAGCAGACGGGTTTTAAAAGACAATTGATTCTGGCTGCAGATATATTAGAGGAATGTGTTGCAATGAATCTTGATGCTAAAGCGCCGGATAAACAGGAACGCAGGGAATTTGAGCGTAAATGTATGGCAATGGGGATATCTGTTAAGGATATAAAACTGGTTGACGGAAAGAGGCGTGAGATACTTGTAACTGCGAAAACATTTATGAAGGGGTGTGTGTCTGAGCGTGTATTAAGAGAAACAGTGAGCAGTGTATTTAAGGCAAAATTCTTTTCTAATCAGGACAACAGAGTGATTATAAATGAAGAACCGGACCAGTATGTGTTCTATCAGGAGAATCGTTTTAGGATTCTTTCAGGTATGGCGAGAAAATGTAAAGAGGAAGAGAATACAAGTGGGGATAACTTCCTGTTAAAGAAGCTGAACTGTGGAAAAATGGTTGCAGCAATTGCAGATGGCTGTGGAAGTGGTAAAAGGGCATTTGCAGAGAGCCGCATGGTGATTGAACTTATGGAAAACTGCATTGAAGCAGGATTCGAGGAAAAGACAGCGATTGATCTTATTAATTCTGCGTATATTGCGGGAACTACATTTAACAATCCTGTAACTATGGATATGAGTATTATTGACTGTCAGGCGGGAGTTATTAACTGTATTAAACTTGGAGCTGTATCCACATTTATAAAAAGAGATAACTGGGTTGAGATTATTAAGTCAACAACGCTTCCGATGGGAGTGTTAGAACAGGTGGACTACGATTGTACGACTAAAAAGCTTTATGATGGTAATTATATTATAATGATAAGTGATGGTGTACTTGATAATCTGTCTGGAATTAATAAGGAGGAACAGATGGTGGAGATTATTAATAATATAAATGTAAAGAAGCCGGCAGGCATTGCGAAAAAGATTCTTGAGGAGTCCCTGAAGAATAATAATATGGAGGCTTTTGATGACTGTACAGTTATGGTACTGGGAGTGTTTGACACTTATGTGAACGTATAATATAATTCTCGCATGAATGAAATTATAGATAAGATTTACAGATATATTGAACAGAATAATATGCTTACGGACTGCGAAAGAGTGGTTGTCGGTCTTTCAGGCGGCGCGGATTCTGTGTGTCTGCTTATGGTGCTTAAGGGGTATATAGAGAGGAAGCATCTACAGACAGAATTATGTGTGGTGCATGTCAATCATGGCATAAGGCAGGAGGCAGGAGATGATGAGGAGTTTGCCAGAGTCTTGTGTGAACGCATGGGGGTTGAATTCATGGCGTATCATATAGATGCCGCCGGGCTTGCAAAGCAGCTTGGAATGAGTGTTGAGGAAGCAGGAAGGAAAGAACGGTACCGTATATTCAATGAGGCATGTAAAGGGCGTAATGCAAGGATTGCGGTTGCACACCATATGAATGACCAGGCAGAAACAGTTCTTATGAATCTTTCCCGAGGAACTTCACTTAAAGGAATAGGTGGAATCAGACCGGTAAGGGATAATATTATAAGACCTCTGCTTTCAGTGACGAGAGCTGAGGTTGAAGAAGTACTTAAAGACTTTAACCAGCCATATGTTACTGATGCAACGAATCTGTGCAATGATTATACGCGTAATTCTTTAAGAAATGTTGTTATTCCGTACATGACAGAAAAGGTTAATGCACACACTGTTGAAAATATTGCTTATGCAGCAGAGGAGCTGCAGAAGAATTTTGATTTTATTGAGGCAGAGGCCCAAAAGGCTTATGATAAGCATGTATATGTGGGAGATACGGTGGTTTTAAGGCTTTATGGGGAGGAGTTTGCAGGACTTCATGAGGTCATAAGAAAGAGAGTTATCTACAAGGCAGTACATGCACTTACACAGACAGCAAAGGATATATATAAGGTTCATGTGAATGCTGTAGATGAGCTTATACGAAAACAGGTTGGCAGCAGTGTAGATATATGTTATGGACTGTGTGCGGTAAAAGGGTATGAGGATATCACAATAAGCAGGAAAAATGTGGCATCTCGGACACATGTTTCTTCGGACCTCATACATGTACTTACGCCGCAGGAGCTTAAAAGACTTAATTCAGGTGAAAATATTACCATAGAAGAAAACATTTATTATAATAATGATGGCAAGACGGAATTAAGAAAGGTGCATATTGTAATTTCACTTCATTCTAATTATGAAAAAAACAGAAATTACGCTAATAGTTGCTATGCGAAATCCTTTGATTATGATAAAATACAAGGAAAGCTCTGCATAAGACACCGTACTGATGGCGACAGGATTGTTGTGAACAGGGCGGGAACGTGGCGCAAGCTGAAAAAAGAATTCATTGACCGTAAAGTACCTGCCGATATGAGAGATAATGTGCTTGTTGTTTCTGATGATTCGGGAGTTTTATGGGCTGTCGGGGTAAGAAGAAGTGAGTGCGCCCTTATCGATGATGAAACAAGGAATGTGCTGGATATAACTATACAATAGAGTTAATATTAAGATTGACAAAGGAGAGAAACGATGAAAGAACCATTTATCAGTGTGCTTATATCTGAGGAAAAGCTGAATGAAAGGATTGCACAGCTTGGAGAGCAGATAAGTAAAGACTATGAGGGTAAGGAGGTTAAACTTATCTGTATTCTTAAGGGAAGTATTATATTTACATGCGAGCTTGCCAAGAGAATTACTGTACCTGTTAAGTTTGATTTTATGCAGGTGTCAAGTTATGGAAGCGGGACATCATCAAGCGGTCAGATTAAGATTAAGAAGGACCTTGATGAGAGCATTGAGGGAGAGCATGTAATTGTTATTGAGGATATTATCGATTCAGGTAATACTCTTGCAAGACTTATGCCTATGTTAGAGGAGAGAAAGCCGGCAGATATATGTATATGTACTCTGCTTGATAAGCCGGAAAGAAGAGAGGTTGAGGTGGATGTTAAGTATAATGGCTTTAACATTCCTGATGAATTCGTTGTCGGTTATGGGCTTGATTATGACCAGAGCTATAGAAACCTTCCTTTTGTAGGAGTTTTACACCTTGACGAAGAGGCATAATTAATAAGGAGGAAGTGATGGATACTAAGAAAAAAAGGTCTGGAGGATTTGGAAGTATTTTCTTCATGATTATTATAATTGGTATTGTCTGGGCTGTTATCGCACAGATGAGCCAGAGAACAAGTAATTATAAGTATAAGGATTTTGAATCTGATTTAAAGAGCGGCAGGATTACAGATGTTGTTATAAGTCAGAATGCAGAAGTCCCAACAGGTACACTTACAATTACATTCACTGATGGAAGCAGGGATACTCTTAATGTATCTGATGTTGTTTCTGTACAGGAAAAGCTTGATGATAAAAATATTACATATACTGTAAGGGATGTTAAAAGAGACAGTGTATGGATGACAACTATTCTGCCATTTGGTATGTGTCTTATCGTTGTTGTAGCACTTATGCTGATGATGACTAGACAGGCTGGCGGTGGCGGTAATGCCAAGATGATGAATTTTGGTAAGAGCCGTGCAAGAATGATAAGTGGTGATGCCAATAAGGTTACATTCAAGGATGTGGCAGGACTTAATGAAGAGAAAGAAGAACTTGAAGAAATCGTTGATTTCCTTAAAGATCCTGTAAAATACACTAATCTTGGAGCGAGAATTCCTAAGGGAGTTATTCTTACAGGCCCTCCGGGAACAGGTAAGACTTTACTTGCAAAGGCTGTAGCCGGTGAGGCAGGAGTACCTTTCTTTAGCATATCAGGTTCTGATTTTGTTGAGATGTTCGTTGGTGTCGGTGCATCAAGAGTAAGGGATATGTTTGAGGAAGCTAAGAAGAATGCACCTTGTATCATATTTATTGATGAGATTGATGCTGTTGCAAGACGAAGAGGAACCGGAATGGGTGGCGGACATGATGAGAGAGAGCAGACTCTTAACCAGATGCTCGTAGAGATGGATGGTTTCGGAGTTAATGAAGGAATTATCGTTATGGCGGCTACTAACAGAGTTGATATTCTTGATCCTGCTATATTAAGACCGGGTCGTTTCGACAGAAAGGTAGTAGTAGGAAGACCTGATGTAAGAGGCCGTCTTGAGATTCTTAATGTTCATGCAGCCAAGAAGCCTTTAGGTGATGATGTTGACCTTGATAGCCTTGCAAGAACTACAGCAGGCTTTACAGGTGCAGACCTTGAGAATATTCTTAATGAAGCTGCCATTAATGCGGCTAAGAGCAAGAGAAAGTTCATTACTAATGCGGATGTCAACTATGCATTTGTAAAAGTTGGTATCGGTGTTGAGAAGAGAAGCAAGATTATATCAGAGAAAGAAAAGAAGATTACTGCATATCATGAATCAGGACATGCAATTCTTTTCCATGTACTCCCTGATGTCGGACCTGTACACACTATCTCTATTATTCCAACCGGAATGGGAGCAGCGGGATACACAATGCCACTTCCTGAGAAGGATGAGATGTTTAATACCAAGGGCAAGATGTTACAGAATATCATTGTAAGTCTTGGTGGACGAGTTGCTGAGGAGCTGATATTTGATGATATTACAACAGGTGCGTCACAGGATATCAAGCAGGCAACTGCGACAGCAAGAGATATGGTTACCAAGTATGGCTTCTCTGACAGACTTGGTCTTATCAATTATGCAAGCGGTGATGAAGATGAGGTATTCATTGGAAGAGACCTTGCACATACAAGACCATATGGAGAGGATATTGCTACAGCCATTGATGAAGAGGTTAAGAACATTATTGATGACTGTTATGCACAGGCTAAGAAGATAATATCTGAGCATATGGATGTATTAGAGAAGAGTTCAGAACTTCTTCTTGAAAAAGAAAAGGTAACAAGAGAAGAATTTGAAGCGCTTTTTGATAATGGAAGCGGTACAGATGATGATGGTATTATGTGAACAACAATTGCATAGTAAATATGCACAAAATTTCCGAATAAATTTAGTGATGTTTGTGAACACTTATTGTGGGAAATAAGATATTATAATTAATGTAAAAACCCCCAATACATTATAGATAAAGCAGTAATGCTTATCGAAAAGAAATACCTTCTCTGAAAAAGGCAGTCACCCCATGGCTGCCTTTTTTGCTGTTTAAAAATCCTTTTCACTTGCTAAAATGTACTTTTAGATATAAAATCAGAATAGTATATGCTAAGGAGGATTCTCTATGAGAATAACCGGGGAAATGGGAAACTTAGCTGCCTGGGAAAAAAGACTTTTTTATATGTGCAGTGCAAGACCAACGCTACATCCAAGAGCGTTGTTTTCGGATGTTACAAGTGATTACAGAAATCCGGCAGAGCCAGTGCCAGGTGATGAGGTGACCATAAGGCTGCGTACTGGAAGATATAATGTAGATAAAGCATATCTGGTTGTGGATAATGTTGAACATGTTATGACAAGAGTAAGATCAGAGAGCATGTTTGATTATTATGAGGCTAAGATTAATGTCGGAACCGACAAAATATATTATTATTTTAAGGTAGAGCTTGGCAGAACAGTGTGTTATTACAATCAGATTGGGGCGATTAAAGATCTTAATCCGTATTATAATTTCCAGATTACACCAGGATTTAAGACACCTGAGTGGGCAAAGGGTGCAGTTATGTACCAGATATTTGTAGACAGATTCTATAATGGCGATAAGAGTAATGATGTGCTTGATGATGAATATAATTATATTGGAGAGCATGTCTGTCAGGTTAAGGACTGGAATAAGTATCCTGCCCAGATGGGAATAAGGGAGTTTTACGGAGGAGACCTCAAGGGTGTACTTGACAAACTGGATTATCTTGAGGGATTAGGAATAGAAGTTATATATTTTAACCCGTTATTTGTATCACCATCTAATCATAAGTATGATATACAGGATTACGATTATATTGACCCACATTTTGGAGTTATTGTCGATGATGAGGGTGAAGTGCTTAAAGAAGGTGACACGGATAATACCCATGCTACAAGATATATTAACAGAGTTACAAGAAAATCAAACCTTGAAGCCAGCAATGAATTTTTTGCAAAGGTTGTGCAGGAGATTCATGCAAGAGGCATGAAGGTTATTATAGATGGTGTGTTTAACCACTGTGGTTCGTTCAATAAGTGGCTGGATAAGGAACACATTTACAGAGACAGTACTGATGAATATGCTCCGGGAGCTTTCGAAAGGTATGAAAGCCCATATCATAATTTCTTTAAATTTTATTCTAACCAGTGGCCTGATAATAACTCATATGATGGCTGGTGGGGACATGATACTCTTCCTAAGCTTAATTATGAAGGATCTAAGGAACTTGAGGAGTATATTCTTTCTATTGGAAGAAAATGGGTTTCTGCGCCATACAATGTTGATGGCTGGAGACTTGATGTGGCGGCTGACTTAGGATATAGTCCTGAATATAACCATTATTTCTGGAAGAGATTCCGGGAAGAGGTTAAGAAGGCTAATCCTGATGCTATTATTCTTGCAGAACATTATGGCGATTCATATGAATGGCTGCAGGGTGATGAATGGGATACCATCATGAATTATGATGCTTTTATGGAGCCTGTTACATGGTTTCTTACAGGAATGGAAAAGCACAGTGATGAGGCAAGACCTGATTCATATGGTAATCCAGACTATTTTTTTGGTGCCATGCATCATAATATGGCAAGAATGGGCGGACAGAGTGTTGCAATATCTATGAATGAACTGTCTAATCATGATCATTCAAGGTTTTTAACAAGAACTAACAGGACAGTTGGAAGAACTAATACACTGGGACCTGAGGCTGCCAATAATAATGTCAACAAGGCAGTGTTTAAAGAGGCTGTTGTTATGCAGATGACATTACCAGGCGCGCCTACTGTATATTATGGCGATGAAGCAGGTGTGTGTGGATTCACTGATCCTGATAACAGAAGAACTTATCCATGGGGACATGAGGATACAGAACTGATTGATTTCCATAGGGTTGCAATAAAGATGCATAAAGAGAATGATGTATTAAGAAAAGGTTCATATAAGTCACTGTATTCAGCATATAATGTTGTTGCATATGGAAGGTTTACAAGTGATGACGCTGCAATCATTATTGTTAATAATAACGATGATGAGGTGAGAGCCAGAATTCCTGCGTGGGAAGTTGGTCTTGGTTTTGATGATGATGTTGAGCAGCTGTTGGTTACATTTGAAGGTGGATACAGTACAGACGGGCTTGGTTATCATCTTCAGAATGGCTGGCTTGATATTGGATTAAGAAAGACTTCAGCTGTGGTTCTTCATAAGATGAAGTGGTGATGCTGTATGTTGTATTTGCACAAGGGCAGGACTAATGTTATAATGCAATGAGACAGAATCGAAACAGAAAGGAATATTATAATGGAATCATATAATTCTAATAATGATAAACCAAAGATTAGTCTTAACCGCAAGAAAAGAATGTGGAACAGATACAGAAATTATATTGCCGGACTGGCAGTGTTAGTCGTGGCAGTTATTATAGTTGCAATAGTTTTAAAGAGCTGTAGTAATAAGAACAGCGACAGGCAGGATGATACTAAAGTAACAACTTCTCCTGTACAGCAGGAGAGTACAGCACCGGTAATACAGGAATCTAAGGAGCCTGCTGAGAACGTAACCGGGCAGACAATAGCAGCTGCTTCAGGCAGGACTTTATCTGTTTCAGGTACACCGGAGACAGTGGATTATACATCTTCATCGGCATACAGCAAGGCTGTATTTATTGGTGATTTTGTTGTAAGTGGTATTTCACAGTTTGGTTTTCTTCCTGATGCACAGGTTATAGCATCTAATTCAATGACAAGTGACAAGCTTACAGGATATCTTGACAGTATCGTATCCCAGTCACCTGATTCAGTGTATATTATGGTTGGTATTAATGACCTTAATTATGGAAGCAGATCTGTAGATGATATATATAAGTATGAGAAGGAATTTATTGAAGCAGTCAAGAGTGCAGTGCCGGCTGCTGATGTATATGTTCTTTCTGTACTTCCGGTAAGCCAGAGATTTGAATCTTCAAGCAAGGTTAAACAGGCTAATATTGATTCACTTAACAATAAGTTTTCAGAGAATGCGGCTTCACTTGGGATAACTTATATTGATGTTGCATCTGTTTACAAGGATGGCTCAGGATATTTTGGATCATCTTATACAGACAGTGGATACAATCTTAAGAGTGGATATTATGCATTTTTACTTAATGGAATTGCAGGAGTGAAGTAATGGATTTTCATGTAATGACATTGTTTCCTGATATGATTATGGATGGACTTAATACAAGTATAACCGGACGTGCAATTAAAGCGGGAGTTATGTCCGTTAAAGCTTATGATATCAGAGAGTATTCTAATGACAAGCATTTAAAAGTGGATGATTACCCTTATGGAGGTGGCGCAGGAATGGTTATGAGAGCTGCTCCTGTGTGTGATTGCTATGAGGATATTGTAAGGAACATTGGAAAAAGGCCAAGAGTTGTTTATATGACTCCTCAGGGCTATACATTTACACAAAGCATGGCAGAGGAGTTTGCCAAAGAGGATAATCTGGTTATTCTTTGTGGACATTATGAAGGAATTGATGAAAGAGCATTGGAGAATATAGTTACAGATTTTGTATCTATAGGTGATTATGTTCTTACGGGAGGCGAGTTGCCGGCAATGGTTGTCATTGATACAGTTTCAAGACTTGTTCCAGGAGTTCTTAATAATGAAGAATCTGCTGAAAAAGAAAGTTTTTCAGATGGTCTGCTTGAGTATCCGCAATACACAAGACCAGCAGATTATAATGGGAAAGCTGTTCCAGAGGTGCTTTTATCAGGTCATCATGCTAATATTGAAAAGTGGCGACATGAAAAGTCACTGGAGAGAACTAAGAAATACAGACCAGATCTGTATGAAACATATGTAAAGGAACATCCTGATGAATTCAGGTAAATTAGGGAGAGGGCATTATCAATTATAAAGCAGAGGTTTAAGCTATGGTAGATTTGTTTAAAGCTGAGACTGTTAATTCAGACATTCTTATTGATGAGAAAATGTCAATTGTAACAGCAGATGAAAATTTTGAAGCGATTTCAGGAAATAATGCACTTTTTGTATATACAAGATATATACATCCTGATGATGTCAGCAGATTCACAGAAGCGTTAAAGGATTACGCTGAATCTGGTAAGTTTATTGTTGTAAGAATGTTATATCAGACAGGCGAATATCACTGGATGCTTACAAGAATTACAGATGGTGGGGTATCTGAGACAAGAGGTCATATGTATGACATTAATATTATGGATGCCGCATTAATTACTACACAGATAGATAACCTTAATTCACAGATTGAGAGATATTCAAGTTATCTTGGCATGTGTGAAAATGTTCTGTTTTCTTATGATATACTTAACGATGACTTTAATGTATTTATGACATCAGATGGACACCAGACTTTGTCTTTTTACCGTGGAACATTAAATGCATGGGAAGAAGATAAGATAAAGATTGATGCACTTGGGCTGAATGAGGTAAAAGAACTTGATGGATTCTGCAAGGCACTTGCTAATGGTGAGAAGTTATTCAAGCGGGAGATTACTATCAATATACTTAATAAGCCTGGAAGACTGGATAGATGTCTTGCAAGAGGTAATACTATTGTTGATGCATATGGAAACAGTATTGTTATAGGTACTATTATAATACTTGAGAGTTCAGATAATCATGTAGTTGAAGAACTCAACATAATATCTGATATGAAGGATCCGGGTACAGACCTGCTTAACAAGCGTGCTATTACTGATTATGTAAGAAAGCTTATAGATTCACAGCCAGGACACACTGTAACAATTGCTATTATTGATATTGATGATTTTAAGACTATTAATGATACATATGGACACATGTTTGGTGACGAAGTTCTTTGTAAGGTTGCAGATATCTTAAGAGATGCAGTTGGAAGCAGAGGATTGTGTGGAAGAATTGGCGGAGATGAGATGTTTATCATTATGGAAGGACTTAATGATAACGAGGGTATAAGGAATGTTTTAAGAACGATACGCAATAATACAAAATGGCTGTATCATGATGATCCGCGTAATATTAAGATTACATGTTCAATTGGTTCGGCAACTTATCCTAATGATGCCAAGAATTACGATGAATTATTTAAGATAGCAGATAAGGTCCTGTATCTTGCTAAAGAAAAAGGTAAGGACAGATATATCATTTACCATGAGGATATTCATAGGGAATATGTATATGGAATGGGAAGGATTGTTGACCTTAATGATAAAGTGTTTTACAAGTATCATAAGATGGAGATTGTTAATACCATTATCAGGGAATACAAGGAAGCTGATGACGCAAGAAGAAAGGAACTGATAGATAATGTGGCAGTAGCATTTAATATTAATACTATTGCAATATATGACAGAACTGAGCTGACAAAGCATATTCTGTATGGTGACCAGCGTATGACAGATGATGACGGAAGCTTTTTCAAGGAAGATAATTATATTCCCAACTTTAGGGAAGATGGCATATTTGTAATAGATAACATCAACTATTTTGAAACAAAGGCTCCTGCAGTATATAAAGTGTATTCTGAATACGGAATTGTTCAGGCAGTCCAGTACATTATCGGTGGAGATATTAAGAAGAATAACAATATTATTTCTTATGGAAGATTTAAGCTTGATAAGAAATGGGCAGAGAGCGACATGAATTTCCTTGCTATTATAGGTGATTACATAGGAAGAGTATTCCTGAAAGAGAGAAAACATGATTAACAGATATGTTGCACTGGATGTTGAGACTACAGGTCTTAATCCGGCTGTTGACAGAATTATTGAAGTTGGAATGGCAAGAGTGGAAGATGGTCAGATAACACAGAAGTATTCTACGCTTGTGTATCCGGGAATAAGTGTAAGTGAGCGCATAACAGAGCTTACAGGCATACATAATGAAGAACTGGCAGGTAAGCCGAGAATTGAAGAAATTATAGGAGACATAACACGTTTTATAGGTGACTGGCCAATACTTGGACATAATGTTACATTTGACTTCAGTTTTCTTAAGAGAGCAGCAGTCAATAATGGATATACTATTACTGATGATGGAATTGATACATTAAAGATTGCCAGAAGGCTTCTTCCGGAGCTGGAACATAAGAATCTGTCTTTTTTGTGCCAGTATTTTAATATTGATCCGGGAAGGTCACACAGGGCTTATGATGATGCAGTGAGTGCAAGTGTACTTTATGGGAAATTAGAAAAATTAAAGCCAGAAGATAATAGTTTCAGCAATACTACGAAGCTGGTATACGTTGTAAAGAAAGATTCACCTATAACGCTGCCTCAGAGAAGATATCTTGCAGCTCTTGTAGAAAAGCACAATATTAATCTGGAGATTCCGGTTGAAGAGATGACCAAAAGCATGGCGTCAAGACAGATTGATACAATAATAGCACAGTATGGAAAATAATTCGTACTGTGCTATTTTAGCATATTGTTAAGCTGCTCAATAATATTATCACGGCTGAGACTTTTAAGCATTCCAGCTTTTTCTTTTAGTTTTCTGATATCGTCAAATCTGTCTGTTGCAGCATATATTATTGCAAGGTCAATGTAGTTTGAGGATATATCTGAGCCAATGCTGATTCCGTACTCAAGGAATGAAAGGGCATCAGCTGTGTCGTTGTTATCAATAAGCGCATGACCTAATGAAGCGATTGCTTTTATGAGTGTAGTGAAATTGTCATCATATTCAGTAAGCTCTGTAAGATTAGCAGCTCCATATGACAGCTTAAGTTCAGTGTTGCTTATTCCGGTAAGGTTAAGTATTTTCTTATCTTTAAGTCCTGTAATTGTGTTGTATGAACGCATCATGCCAGAATTATTGGAAAGTAACTGGTTAAATGTTTCATTACCGGAATTAATCAGTGGAAGATTATCCGGAATTGATATATAATTAAGATTGCTAATGTCCTTACGGCGTACCTGATTGGCTCTTGATTCACGTTCAAGGAATTGCTGATTTCTTGATTTGTGATTCTTGGTGCTTTTTTTTATGGCAAACTGAAGGATGATTATGAGTATGATAAAATATGGCAGTATAAAATGCATGAATATATTCCTTTTCGTGTAGCCCCGCTGCTTAATTGTGTGGAGGTAATTATGATTAATTTCAATAATAAGAAAACAAAAAGATGCTTTACCGGAATACTTATATTGATACTGATCGTAGCAATGGTTGTTCCTATGGTTGCATACCTTATACCTTAATATTGAATTGCTTCACTGAAGAAGCTATATAAGAGTATAGAATTATTAACAATTTTATGCAACATTTTTGGAGAGATAAGTGATATGAAAAGAGGAAAAGTGTCTGATACAATCCTTGACAGGTCTGTTTTCAAACTGCTTGGCAGGAGAGGAAATACTTCAAAACCGGCATATGGACAGGATGCGGCGCATATACATAGTCAGGGATGGGATACGCTTGCAGCTGCTGCAACAGGAAGTCTGGCTGTATATAGGGCAGTTAATAACATAAGTGCCGCAGGTGGTGCGGCTGATTGTATTATGAATACAATTATAATAGATGAGAAATCAAGGGAAATACGTCTTAAGGAGATAATAAAGGAACTTGACAGACAGTGTCAGGTTGTTGGTGTAGGAATTGCAGGAGGTCATACTACAGTATGTCCGAATGTTAACAGTCCGGTTGTTTCTGTTACTGCAATTGGGCATAAGCTCAGAACACATCAGAAAGCTGTTGCAGGGCAGGATATTGTTATGACAAAGCATATAGGAATGAGTGGTATTAGAACTGTTATATCACACAAAAGGGATGAGATACTTAATGTTTTGCCAGAGGACGTTATTAATAAGGCATTTGCTGCTGATGAAGAACTCATTATAGCTAAAGAGGCACAGATATTTATAAAGCAGAATATTGACGGGGCAATGCATGATGCATCGGAAGGCGGCATATTTGCAGCACTGTGGGATATGGCCGAATATTCAGGTACAGGTCTGGATATAGATTTGAGGCATATTTCCGTAAAACAGGAGATAATTGAAATATGTGAATTATTTAATATCAATCCATATATATTGGATTCTATGGGATGTTTGTTAATGACATGTGAAAATGGATGTGATATAGTAAATACAATGAAGCAGAATGGAATTGAGGCCGCTGTCATTGGTAAGATAACTGATGGTAACAACCGGATTATTCACAATACAGAGGAAGACAGATATTTAGGGCTTCCTGAACAGGATGAAATATACAGATTTATATAATTAGCAGGAGGATTGCGTTATGAGAGAGAAGATTCTTGATGTTCTTGAAAAGAATGGAAGGATAGACCTTAAGGAGATGGCTATTATGCTTGGCTATTCTGAAGCAGAGGTTGCCAATGAAATAGCGGATATGGAGAAGGAACATATTATCTGCGGATATAATGCGGTCATTAACTGGGATAAGACTAGTGAAGAGAAAGTAACAGCACTTATTGAGGTTAAGGTTACTCCACAGAGAGGATTAGGTTTTGACAGTATTGCAGAGCGCCTGTACAAATATGATGAAGTAACATCAGTTTATCTCATGTCAGGAGGCTTTGACTTTACTGTTATTATAGAAGGCAAATCAATGAAGTCAGTGGCTCAGTTCGTCGCGGCGAAGCTCGCACCATTAGATTCAGTCCTTAGCACATCTACACATTTTGTGCTTAAGAAGTATAAGGACTATGGAACAATAATAGAGGACGAGGCTAAAGACGAAAGGATGCTGATTACACCATGAGAAACCCATTATCACAGAAAATAACAGGCATACAGCCATCAGGAATAAGAAAATTCTTTGATATTGTAAGTGAGATGCCTGATGCAATTTCGTTAGGAGTAGGCGAACCAGATTTTGATACTCCATGGAATGTAAGAGAAGAAGGAATATATGCCCTTGAGAAGGGAAGAACATTTTACACATCTAATGCAGGTCTTAAGGAATTACGAGAAGAGATATGTAATTACCTTGCAAGAAAGATGAACCTTCATTATGATCCTATGAAGGAGGTACTTATAACAGTAGGTGGAAGTGAGGCAATTGATGTTGCATTAAGATGCATGTGTGACCCAGGGGATGAAGTGCTTATACCACAGCCAAGCTATGTATCTTATCTTCCATGTGCAATTATGGCTGATGCAAAGCCAGTGATAATAGAACTAAAGGAAGAGAATGAGTTCAAGCTTACTAAGGAAGAGCTGCTTGCCAGTATAACAGATAAGACTAAGGTACTTGTTATGCCATTTCCTAATAATCCAACAGGTGCTGTTATGACAAGGGAGGAGCTTGAAGAGCTTGTACCTGTCATAATTGAGAAGGATATATATGTTATATCAGATGAGATATATTCAGCACTTACATATAATGGAGAGCATTGCTCAATAGGAAGTCTTCCAGGGATGAAGGAGAGAACTATCGTTATTAATGGTTTTTCTAAAGCATTTGCAATGACAGGGTGGAGACTTGGATATGCGTGTGGTCCAAAGGAAATTATAAGCCAGATGACTAAGCTTCATCAGTTTGCAATTATGTGTGCACCTACTAACAGCCAGTTTGCTGCAATAGAAGCTCTTAAAAACTGTGATATGGAAGTTAATAAGATGGTTGAAGCTTATGACCAGAGAAGAAGATATCTCATGCATGCATTTAAGGAGATGGGACTTGACTGCTTTGAGCCATTTGGTGCATTTTATGTATTTCCTTCAATTAAGAAGTTTGGCTTATCTTCGGAAGAATTCGCAAACAGATTACTCAGGGAGCAGAAGCTGGCTGTTGTTCCTGGAACAGCATTTGGTGACTGTGGTGAAGGTTTTTTACGAATATCATATGCTTATTCAATTGACAACCTGAAACAAGGTCTTGAAAGAATAGAAAAGTTTATTAATACACTGAAGTAGGGAGATGAATGAATATGGCAGAGATTAATGTCAACCATATTAATCCATTTCTGATGGCAGCAGGCACAATATTGCGTGATGCCTGTCAGATGGAGATGAGTATAGGAAAACCATATGTTAAAACAACTGAATTTGGAGAGGATTCAGTTATAATTATGATAGGTATTACAGGTGAGATGAGAGGTCAGGTCATGATAGCCATGAAGACTACCAAGGCATGTGAGATTGCATCAAAGATGATGATGGGGATGCCGGTTCCAGAGCTTGATGAGATGGCAATGAGTGCAATAAGCGAACTTGGTAATATGATAATGGGTAATGCAGCGACTATTCTTTCAACTAAGGGGATTGGTATTGATATTACCCCACCTACATTATGCCGTGGAGCTATGAAGATTTCGCAGACATATGCCAGGAATATATGTATACCGATGTCTAGTGATGGCAACATGGTTCTGGAACTTGATATTGCAGTAAAAGGTGACTGATAAGGATATGATTAATATAGTTTTACATGAGCCGGAGATGCCGGCTAATACAGGTAATATAGGAAGAACATGTGTGGCAACAGGCGTAAGGCTGCATCTTATAGGACCATTAGGATTTCAGATTAATGATAAGATGTTAAAAAGAGCCGGACTTGATTACTGGGATAAGCTTGATGTTACTGAGTATGATGATTATAAGGATTTTCTTGCTAAGAATCCGGGTGCTAAGGTGTATATGGCTACAACCAAGGCACATAAGACATATACAGAAGTTAATTATGAAGAAGACTGTTATATAATGTTTGGAAAGGAAAGTGCAGGAATACCAGAAGAGATACTTGTTGATAATGAGGATACATGTATCAGAATTCCTATGATAGGAGATATAAGATCACTTAATCTTTCTAATTCAGTGGCAATCGTTCTTTATGAAGCACTCCGACAGCATAATTTTTCACACATGAATTGCGAAGGACATCTTCACAGACTTAACTGGAAGGAATAATAATAAAACACACGGACATACAAGTTACGCATGTCCGTGTGTTTTTATTTTGCAAGTTCAAGTGTGAATATGAATTCTGTACCGACACCTACAGTACTTACAACATCGATATTCTCACCATGTGCCTGAATAACCTCCTTGGTTATTGAAAGACCAAGACCGGAGCCTTTCTTGTCACGGCCTCGTGAAGAGTCTGATTTATAGAATCTGTCCCAGATTTTATCAATATCTTCTTTGGCAATTCCGCAGCCTGTATCCTTAATGGATATCTGCGCTTTCTCGCCCTTTTCCTTGACTGTTATGTATATGTAAGAATTTTCTTTACTGAACTTAATGGCGTTGTCTATAAGATTATATATAACCTGCTGGATTCTGCCCTTGTCTGCCTTAACATTCTGTACACTGTTAGCATATGTAATATTGAATTTAATGCCCTTCTTCTTGCATGTTCCCTCGAATGTCTCAACAGTGTGTCTGATTATTGAATTAAGGTCAAATGTTGATATATCAAGTCTTACTGACTTAGGATCGAGTTCATTAAGAGTAAGAATATTACTTGTCAGCTTAGTGAGTCTTTCGGTCTCAAAAAGCATTATACCTATATATTTATCAAGCATTTCAGGTGGAATAGTTCCATCCTGGATAGCTTCCAGATATCCCTTGATAGAAGTAAGCGGAGATCTGAAATCGTGAGATATATTAGACAGGAACTTCTGCTGGAATTTATCTGATTCATTAAGCTGTGAAGCCATGTAATCAAGAGACATTCCAAGACGTCCAATCTCATCATTATGCATAGGTTTAACGTGGTAGGAAAGATTACCTTTACTGTATTCGTTAGTTGCCCTTGTGATTTCTTTAATAGGTCTGTGAACCTGAAAGAAATATAGAACAAGGAATGCAGATGACAGAATAAGTACAATTGCAAGTGTAAGATAATTTGTGTTAAATGTGTCATAAACGCGTTCAACGATGGCAGATTCAGGTATATTAATAACAACATAACCCTTAATTTCGAAGGAGTTCGAGATAGGCGAAAAAACACTTAATGCAGGTTCGGAAAACAGTCCGTAAAAATCCCATAAAATATCGTGTTTTCCTTTGAGGTCACCATAGTCAAAATCATTGATTGAGAATAAAATCCTGTCCTCATTACTCTTGTCCGTGGAACTGTTGTTAGTATCAAGAATAACATCACCAGAAGGAGTAATGAACATAATTCTGGTGTCGTTAAATGTGGATAATGATTTCATTTCAAGTTCTATTCGTCTCAGCTTGGATTCTGCAAGATAATCAAGAGCATATTCGTTTGCTATTTCATTAGCCTGAAGATACAGTCTGTCAGAATAATAATTGTATATGTGCTTATAATCTGCTTTATAGCATATTGTTGATACAAGAATAAAACTGATTACACATATAGCTATATATATGAAAATGTGTTTGCTGAGTGTACTGAATCCTTTCAATGTTAGTCTGCCTCCCTTGTTCTGCCCTTTTTATTTAGTTACGAACTTGTAACCAATTCCCCATACTGTTTCAATATTCCAGTGGGCATGATCTTTGATTTTCTCACGGATTCTCTTAATGTGTACATCAACGGTTCTTGTATCTCCGATATATTCATATCCCCATATATTGTCAAGAAGCTGTTCTCTTGTAAACACCTGATTAGGAGCAGATGCTAAGAAATATAAGAGCTCAAGTTCCTTAGGTGGCATCTCGACATTTTTGCCCATATAATTAACCGAATAATTATCGAGGTTGATAGAGAGGTCGGGGTAATTGACACATTTGGCATTAGAAGAATCAACACCGATACTCTGAGGCATATGGTATCTTCTAAGCACAGCCTTTACACGGGCAACCATCTCTTTAGTTTCAAAAGGTTTGATAATATAGTCATCTGCACCAAGCTCAAGTCCTAGTACCTTGTCAAATGTTTCGCCCTTGGCGGAGAGCATAATTATAGGAACATTGTTATTCTTTCTTATCTCACGGCACACCTGATAGCCGTCAATACCGGGAAGCATGAGGTCTAAAAGAATGAGATTGGGCTTGAATACAGAAAGCTCAGACAGAGCACTTTCTCCATCATACACAATCTTTGTTTCGTAACATTCTTTTGTAAGATACAAAGATATAAGTTCTGCAATATTTTCATCATCATCTACAATAAGTATTCGCTGTTTAGATGCCATAATAATATCCCCCAATAATAATTATTTGAAATCAACAATAGTTACACCAGCATCACCCTCGCCGATTTCGCCGAGGCGGAAGCTCTTTATATATGGAACACCGCGAAGATAAGCGGTTACACCGTTTCTTAATGCGCCGGTTCCTTTACCGTGAACGATACGGACCTGTGGAATCCTGGCAATGTAAGCGTCATCAAGATATTTATCAAGGCGGGCAACAGCCTCGTCAACTGTACAGCCGAGAAGATTAATCTCAGTTGATATTCCTGCTGACTTGCTCATCTTAATCTTACCGGAACCGCTAGCAGCCTTAGATGGAGCTTCCTTTGGCTCTTTATAGTCTGAAAGAATTTCAAGATTCTTGATATCAATCTTAGTGCTTAATGCACCTACTTGAACAGTAACCTGCTTCTTGGCTGGATGAATTGCAGAAACAGTACCGGAAACATTCATAGTAAGAACTTTTACATGCATGCCTGTCTTGAATTCAGATATATCATGTGCCTTGTGTGCTTTAACCTTGGCAGGCTCTACCTTTAACTTTGCCTGATTCTTATTCATCTTCTCACGGACAGCAGTACGGTGCTTTTCAAGCTCAGCAACTGTCATTCCGTGCTTGTTCATGGCTTTGATAGTTTCATCTGCGAAATCCTTGGCATCTTTTAAGATGGCAGCAGCCTGTTCATTGGCCTTACGGATAATGTTGTCAGTTCTTTCATCAAGCCTTTCATTCTTAGCCTGAAGCTTTTCTTTAAGAGAGGCAATCTCAGCCTTATAGCTTTCAACCTCAGCCTGCTCCTTCTCAAGAGAAATTCTTGCATGCTCAAGGTCAGATACGATATCTTCAAAATGTACATCTTCCGCGTTAAGTCTTTCTGATGCGTCAGAGAGAATATAATCAGGAAGTCCGAGTTTCTTAGAGATTGCAAATGCGTTACTTTTTCCCGGAATGCCTATAAGCAGTCTGTAAGTAGGACGGAGCGATTCAACATCGAACTCACAGCTTGCATTTTCAACACCTTCAGTAGAAAGCGCATAAAGCTTGATTTCACTGTAGTGAGTTGTTGCCATGGTTGTAACACCGCGCATCTTAAGGTCATTAAGAATTGCGATAGCAAGGGCAGCACCTTCTGTAGGGTCAGTTCCGGCACCAATCTCATCAAAAAGTACAAGGCAGTTTTCATCAGCTTCTTTAAGAATCTTAACAGTGTTGGTCATGTGTGATGAAAATGTACTTAAATTCTGTTCAATACTCTGCTCATCACCGATATCAGCATATATATTCTTAAATACGGCAATGTCTGAATGGTCAAGAGCTGGGATGAATAAACCCGACTGTGCCATAAGTGTAAGAAGTCCTACAGTCTTTAAAGAAACAGTCTTACCACCTGTGTTAGGACCAGTGATGATTAGAAGCTTAAAATCTGTTCCAAGATAGATGTCAATAGGAACAACAGTATGTGGCTCGATAAGCGGGTGACGTCCTTTTTTGATATTGATAATTCCTGATGTATTCATGACCGGACGGCTTGCATGCATATGTCTGGCAAGCTGCGCCTTTGCAAATATACAGTCAAGTTCGACAAGTATTTCATAATTACACAGAAGCTCCTCAGTATGTTCACCGGCTTTCACACTTAAGTCAGCAAGAATAACTTCAATCTCTGCTGCTTCCTTAAGCTCTAACTCACGGATATCATTATTGAGCTTTACAACTGCTGCAGGCTCAATAAAGAGAGTAGAACCAGTAGATGACTGGTCATGTATCATACCAGGAAATGCTGACTTATATTCAGCTTTAACTGGCAGACAGTAACGTCCCTGTCTTGTGGTAATAACATAATCCTGAAGATAAGTCCTGTAAGTAGGAGAATTAAGCAATTTGTTAAGTTCAGAATGTATTCTGTCATTGGCTATTGATTTGCTTCTTCTGATACTTCTTAAGTTGGAACTTGCGTCATCACTTATCTCATCTTCAGAGATAATACATTTCTTAATCTGGGAATTGAGAGTATCAACAGTTGCAAGGTTTTCAAGCATCCCTGATATAGAATCCTCACGATGCTCATAGTAATCCTTAACATGCTTTGCACATGAAAGGATGGCACTTATATTAAGAAGTTCTGATATATTAAGGGAGCTTCCAACCTTAAGCCTCGCAACAGAAGCACGTATATCCTTAGTCTGGCTGAAATCAACAGTACCTTTCTGAAAAATTCTTGAAAGTGCATCATTAGTCTCATCGAGACGTAAGTTGATGTCTGTTATATCAGTCATAGGCTTTAAGTTACGAAGTATTTTCTTAGCTCCGTCACAGCATGCATATGAAACAAGCTGGTCGGTAATTTTATAAAATTCCAAAGTGGATAAAGATTTCTTATTCACGAAAGACCTCCAAAAACTAAAAACAATCTTTTCATACTTTATAAGTTTACAGCATTTAAGGTAAAAAAACTATATTTTGCTTATAAATATTTACATGTAAGTCATAAATTGTTCATAATCGTAATATAAACTATGATATAATTGTATTCATAAGAGACGAAAATTACATAAGGAGTCCGAAATGGGAACTAATGAAGATGATAAGGAAAAGTATGACCTGTATACAGAACAGGTAGTTCTTCATCCGGCTAAGAAATACAAGTGGCTTATAAGAATAGGCAAGCTGCTGCTTTTTGCTGTTTCTGTCGTAATAGCGGCAACTTTGTTTATGGTATTTTTATATCCGGTATTACAGAAAAGGATTGAAGAAAAGAATAAGGACAAGAATGTCATATATATCCAGAAGGATAATTACATACTTGCAGAGAACCAGACGGCAGAATATTCAGATATATTGACAGAGAAGGACCTGAAAGATAATTATGAGGCTGCTATGGCAGCTCTTCGCGCAAAAGTTGAGGATGTTAATAAATGTGTGGTTTCTGTTGACATTGAACAGCCATTTTCTAATGTTCCGACAATTGAAAGCAGTCAGACAGAGGTGGCAGGACTTGTGGTTGCCAATGTTAATTCAACATATCTTGTGCTTACAAGTTCAAGCCTTTTAGAACCTGGAATGAATTATATAGTAAGGCTTTCTGATGAAGTCCAGACAGAAGCTGCATTTGTATGCAGAAATACAGCTTCAGGAATAGGAATTGTGAGTATTAATGCATCTAAGCTTACAGCTGAACAACGTAACAGTATCGCAGTTGCGCAGCTGGATAATTCTTATATGGTAAAACAGGGAGATCTTGTGATTGCATCAGGAAAGCTTTATGAGACTTCGAAAGGCGTGTCATACGGAACAATTGCAGGTTCTAAGGTTGAGTATAGTAAAGACAGCGGTTATGAGGTTTTTGAGACAAGTGTAAGTATTACGGCGGGCGGTTTTGCCATATTGTTTAATTCTGAAGGAAATGTAGTTGGTGTATCTAAGGCTTCAACAGATACAAGTTCGAAATTCATTGGAATATCTGACCTTAAGGCACAGATTGAGACTATGATTAATGAGCATGGAATCATGTACTGTGGTATTACAGGACAGAATGTAACAGAGGAGCTTGCAGCCAAATACGGACTTCCGAGTGGTGTATACATATCTAATGTGGATATTGATTCACCGGCTTATTATGCAGGATTGCAGGCAGGAGATGTAATTAGTGCAATTAATGGACAAAGTGTTTTGACAATTCAGCAGTTTAGTGAGAAACTATATCAGTGCGCTGATGGAGAAGCTATGTATGTGACAGCTATGAGGCAGGGAAAAGATGGCTATTCAGATGTAGCATTTTCAGTAAGTGTACAGCTAAAACAACTTAATTAACGGAGGCAGAAGGATTTATGCGTTATATAGAGACTCTTAAAGATGGTGAGAGAATTTCAGAGGTATATCTGTGCAAATCAAAATCAATAGCACTTACTAAGACAGGCAAGGAATATGCCAATGTAATGCTTGCTGATAAGACAGGACAGATTGACTCTAAGATATGGGACCTTAATTCAGGCGGAATTGCTGAATTTGATGTTAATGATTATGTTGCGGTAACAGGACAGGTAACAAGCTATAACGGAGCATTACAGTTTAAGATAGAGAGAGCAAGAATTGCATCAGAGAATGAATATGTTGCAGCAGATTATGTACCATCTTCAAGATATAATATTGATAATATGTTTGCAGAACTGATGAAGTATGTAGACAGTGTTAAGAGTACATATATGAAGCAACTGTTATATTCTTTCTTTAAAGATGAAACATTTGCAAAGAAGTTCAAATGTGTATCAGCAGCCAAGACAGTACATCACGGTTTCGCTGGCGGATTGTTAGAGCACAGCTTAAGTGTTACAAGATTATGTGACAAGATGAGCAGCAACTATGATTTTCTTAACAGGGATCTGCTTATAACATGTGCAATGCTGCATGATGTCGGCAAGGTTAAGGAATTATCTGAATTTCCTAAGAATGATTACACTGACGAGGGTAATTTCTTAGGACATATCGTTATTGGATATGAGATGGTTATGGAGAAGGTTAAGCAGATAGACGGATTCCCTGATATGCTTGCAATGCAGATTGGACACTGCATACTTTCACATCACGGAGAGCTTGAGTACGGCTCACCTAAGAAGCCATCAATAGCAGAGGCTGTTGCATTATCTATGGCTGATAATATGGATGCAAAGCTTGAGACATTAAGAGAAGCACTTGAAGCCAAGGATACCAACGACTGGCTTGGTTATAACAGATGGCTTGATTCTAATATAAGAAGGACAACTAATGAGTTTTAAGAAAGATGATAAAGTAACATTTGTAATAGAAGATATAGGAACCGGAGGAGAGGGTATCGGCAAGGTTGACGGATATACCCTCTTTGTTAAGGATGCGATAATCGGCGACAAGATTGAGGCAAAAATTATTAAAGCCAAGAAAAATTACGGCTATGCAAGGCTTGAAAAGATTATTGAGGCTTCATCTGACAGAGTGACTCCTGCCTGTCCTGTCGCAAGACAGTGCGGTGGCTGTCAGATTCAGCAGATGAGTTATCAGGCACAGCTTAGATTTAAGGAAAAGCTGGTTGACGATAATCTCAAGCGAATCGGTAAGATAGAAGGGTATGAGTTTTTTCCGGCAATCGGAATGGAAGAGCCTTTCAGATACAGAAATAAAGCGCAGTATCCGGTTGGAACTGCCAAAGATGGAAGCATTGTGATGGGCTTCTATGCAGGAAGAACTCATTCTATTATCTCATGTACAGACTGTAAGATTGGTGCTGTCGAGAACCAGTATATTCTTGCTGTGATAAAGAGCTGGATGGAGCTCAACGGTGTTGCACCATATGATGAACAGACCGGAAGAGGGCTTGTGCGTCATGTCCTTATAAGAACAGGCTTCCACACAGACGAGATAATGGTCTGTCTTGTTATTAACGGCACTAAGATGTCTGATAAGTTAAAGGAATCGCTTGTAGGGCGCCTTACAGAAGTGTCGCTTGACTCAGATATAAGTACAGACAAATGCATCAGATCAATTATGCTTAATTTCAACACGGAGAACACTAATGTTATTCTTGGCAGACAGTGTGAGACTCTGTGGGGAAAAAGCTATATTGAAGATTATATTGGCGACATTAAATATCAGATATCACCGCTTTCGTTCTTTCAGGTTAATCCAAGACAGACTGAGAAGCTGTATGGAAAAGCCCTTGAATACGCAGGTCTTACAGGCAATGAGACTGTATGGGACTTATATTGCGGAATAGGAACAATATCGTTATTCCTTGCCAAGAATGCAAGAAAGGTATATGGTGTTGAGATTGTTCCGCAAGCCATAGAAGATGCTAAGAACAATGCGGCAATTAACGGCATTGATAATGCTGAATTCTTTGTCGGAAAGGCTGAGGAGGTCGTACCACATTTTTATGAAGAAATGGCGCGGCTGGCAGCAGACACATCTGCAACTGAGGCTCAGCGTGAGGAAGCAAGAAAGAGCATTACTCCTGATGTTGTAGTCGTTGACCCGCCAAGAAAGGGCTGCGACGAGTCGCTTCTTGATACTATTGTCAAGATGTCGCCTGAGCGTATCGTGTATGTAAGCTGCGATTCGGCAACACTCGCCCGTGACTTAGGCCTCCTTGCGGCTAAGGGTTACAAGACTGTTAAGGTACAGCCTGTGGATCAGTTCTCGCATACGGTGCATGTGGAGAGTGTGGCACTGATTTTGAAAGAACAGCCGGCAATTGATTAATGTTGCAGCATGAAGGTATCATTGCACAGAATAGATGCTCAAAATTAAAAGAAAAGTATGTGATTGAAATAAAGCATACGACAATACAACGCATTGCGTAACATACAAGACTATGTTACAATAATAAAAATGCATTGAGAGGGGATATATTATGACTATAGCAGAGACAATAAAACAGCTTAGAGAAAGCGTTGGAATGACAAGAAAAGAATTTTCACAGCACACAGGTATTCCTGTGCGTACATTAGAGGACTGGGAGGCATCAAGAAGAACTCCACCAGAATACATTCCACGGCTGATTGCATACCAGTTAAAGTATGAGGAACTGCTCAGAGAGAAAGAAAATGACAATTTATAATTGAGTTTTAATTTATAAAAAGTGTTCTGATCCGGGCACTTTTTATAAAATTTTAAGTAGCCAGTACAATTATTAGATGTTAATATATTACTATGTAACCCGAAACTGATATTTAAGAGCGAAGGGAGATTTTATTGAAGGCTGGATTATTAAGGACACAATTTAGTTACCAGAATACAGTGGTAAGAGAGAAGATGAAGGAAAAGACAAAGGAGTCTGTTAGTGCGGTAGTACCGATAATGCTTATAGTGTTGCTTCTTGGCTTCACAATAGCACCTCTTTCACCTAGTATACTGGTTGAATTCATTGTTGGAGCCGTGCTGGTTATTATTGGCATGGTGTTTTTTTCTTTAGGGGCAGAATTGTCCATGACGCCAATGGGTGAAAGAGTTGGCGGAAGTATGTTAAGGACTAAGAAATTATGGATGATTGTAGCAATTGGATTTATTCTTGGAGTTATAATTACGATTTCTGAGCCGGATTTGCAGGTGCTTGCAGGACAGGTGGCAGCAGTTCCTAATATGGTGCTTATATTATCTGTAGCAGTTGGAGTGGGTGTATTTCTTGTTGCTGCACTTTTAAGAATACTTTTTGGAATACCGTTAGCGCCGCTTCTGCTAGTGTTTTATGCAATTGTTTTTGCACTTGCGATGTTTGTTCCTAAAGGTTTTCTTGCAGTTGCATTTGATTCAGGGGGAGTAACAACCGGTCCGATGACTGTACCATTTATAATGGCTCTTGGTGTGGGTATTTCTTCTATCCGAAACGATAAACATGCCGGCAATGATAGTTTTGGTCTTGTATCATTATGTTCAATCGGTCCAATCCTTGCTGTTCTTATTCTTGGAATGGTTTATAGTACAGAGGGTAATTTTACAACAACAGCAATTTCTGAAGTAAGCGATTCTGTTGAACTTGGTAAGCTGTTCCTGTATGAGATACCTGAATATCTGAAAGAGATAGCATTGTCACTTCTTCCAATAGTTGTGTTTTTCGGAGTGTTTCAGATATTTGCTCCAAAGATGAATAAGAAGTCACTTATGAAGATATGTGTTGGACTTGTGTATACATATATTGGACTTGTGCTTTTTCTTACAGGTGCTAATGTTGGATTTATTCCAGCAGGTAATTATCTTGGTTCGGTACTTGCTTCATTATCATTTAAATGGATTATCGTTCCTGTTGGCATGATAATAGGATATTTCATTGTTAAGGCAGAGCCTGCTGTATATGTGCTTATGCACCAGGTAGAGGAACTTACATCAGGAAGTATATCAGGCAAATCAATGCAGATAAGTCTTTCTGTTGGCGTTGCAGTATCTGTTGGCCTTTCAATGATAAGAGTGCTGACAGGCATCTCAATATTATATTTTCTTATTCCGGGTTATGGAATAGCACTGATACTTACGCTTTTTGTTCCTAAGATATTCACTGCCATAGCATTTGACTCCGGAGGAGTTGCGTCAGGTCCGATGACAGCTACATTTTTACTGCCACTGGCACAGGGAGCATGTCTCGCAGTAGGCGGTAATATTGTAACTGACGCATTCGGTGTTGTTGCCATGGTTGCCATGACACCTCTTATAACTTTGCAGATACTTGGTGTTATATACAGAATCAAGGACAGCAGGAAAGAGAATGTGCCACAGACTGTTACACCTGTTGTGGATATGTTTGCAGAGCTTTCAGATGATGCGATTATTGAATTGTAGAGGTGACGGATATGAGTGAAGTATATGTAATGGTAACAATATGCAGCAGGAAGAATATGCCGCGTTTTGTTGATTGCTATAAGGATTATAATGTTGAAGCAGCTAATATATCGTTAGGCAGGGGAACAGCATCAAGTGATGTACTTGATTTACTGGGACTTGAGGATGACGAGAAGGGTATCCATATGTCACTTGTTACAGAGGATACATGGAAGAATGTTAAGAAGGGGCTTCAGAGTAAGTTAAGAATAGATGTGCCAGGAACCGGAATCGCATTTATAGTGTCGCTAAGCAGTATTGGTGGCAAGAGAGAGCTGGGATTCTTAATTGACGGGCAGGAATATAAGAAAGGAGATGAGAGCACATTGAAGGATACTAAACATGAACTTATTGTTGCAATAGCTAATTATGGATATAATACACAGGTGATGAGAGCAGCGGAAGAAGGCGGTGCAACAGGTGGAACGGTGCTTCATGGAAAAGGTGTTGGAATGAAGCGGGCAGAGCAGTTCCTTGGAGTTTCGCTTGTTTCAGAGAAGGAAGTAATTCTTATTGTTGCAAAGTCATCACAGAAAAATGCTATTATGCGTGCTATAATGGACAAAGCCGGCGTAGACAGCAAGGCAGGAACTATTGTGTTCTCACTTCCTGTTACAAGTACGGCAGGACTGCGTATTCTTGAGGATTCGCAGGATGAAGAGGTTGATGATGAAAACAATAATTGATTACCAGAATGATGAAAGAGAAAAGGTTCTGCTTGATGTAAGAGACAAGCAGGAATTCGAGAAGGAAACATATCCCGGAGCAAGAAACTGGTACTGGGAGGAACTGATTAAGGTGCTTGAAGAAACACCTGAGGAATTCACACAGCAGTTTGATAAGAGTGTTCCTATATATCTTCTGTGCTATACAGGTCTGCACAGTGATGATCTGGCAGATATTCTTGAAGAAATGGGTTATGAGGTCTACAGTCTGTATGGCGGCTGGGGCGCTTATATGAAGTGGAAGTTCGAGAATTATGTCAAGGAAGCACAGGCAGAGAATGAGCTTTCAGGTGAAGAAAGAGTTAAGGAAATAGAGCGGAGCATAGTCAAGAAGTTCAGAAAGCCTATATGGAGAAAGTTCACACAGGCACTCAATGAATACGACCTTATACAGGATGGAGATAAAATTGCAGTCTGTATATCAGGCGGTAAGGATTCTATGCTTATGGCGAAGCTTTTTCAGGAGCTTAAGAGGCATGGAAAGAATAATTTTGAACTTGTATTCCTGGTTATGAATCCGGGATACAATGATATTAATTATCAGGTTATTCTTAATAATGCAAAGATTCTTGATATTCCTATAACTGTGTTTAAATCAGAGATATTCGATACGGTTGCAGATATAGAGGAGTCTCCATGTTATCTGTGTGCCCGAATGAGAAGAGGATATCTGTATAGTAAGGCTAAAGAACTGGGCTGCAATAAGATTGCGTTAGGTCATCATTATGATGATGTTATTGAAACAATTCTTATGGGAATGTTATACGGTGCGCAGATTCAGACTATGATGCCAAAGCTTCACAGCACTAATTTTGAGGGCATGGAACTTATAAGACCACTTTACCTTATAAGAGAAGCTGATATAATACATTGGAGAGATTATAATAATCTTGCATTTATACAGTGTGCATGCAGGCTTACAGAGAGCTGTGCTTCATGTGGTGGTACAGAAAAGGGTTCTAAGAGAGGCGAGATCAAGCAGCTTATTAAAGATTTGACTAAGGTAAGCCCTTACATTGAGAAGAACATATTCAGAAGTGTTGAAAATGTTAATCTTGATACAGTTATTGCGTATAAGCAGTACGGTGTTAAGCATAATTTCCTTGAAAGATATGATGAAATGGGAAGACTCAATGGCGCATCAGGCAGCCAGACAGCAGATAATAAGGAGATGGAATAAATATGTCATCACAATATAATTGCGATTACTGCAATAACCTTGTATATGACGAGGAGATTGAAGGATATGTATGTGATGTTGATATGGACGAGGACGATTACGCAAGACTTTTAAGTTCTTCATATAAGCAGTGTCCATATTATCAGAGCAATGACGAATATAAGATAGTACGTCATCAGATGTAATGTTTATATTAAGGGGGAATCTATGGACGATAAGAGGTATGCGGTTCTTATTGATTCGGACAATATTTCATCAAAATATATTTCTAATATATTAGATGAAATGACTAAGTATGGCGTTATAACGTACAAGCGAATATATGGGGACTGGACAAGTCCGCAGGCGGGCAAATGGAAGAAAGAATTGATGGAGAATTCAATTACACCAATACAGCAGTTTCGCAACACAGTAGGCAAGAATGCTACTGATTCAACACTTATAATTGACGCTATGGATATTCTGTATACGAAAAATGTGGATGGATTCTGTATTGTATCAAGTGATGGAGATTTTACAAGACTGGCAAGCAGGCTGCGTGAATCTGGCATGGAAGTTATTGGAATGGGTGAGAACAAAACACCAAGGTCATTCAGGGCAGCATGTTCAGTATTTACTGATCTGGAACTTTTACAGGATCAGGAGGACGAAGAAATTACAGCTGTTAATAATAAGCAGAGGCCTAACAGATCACACAATATTATACGAATTTCCAAAATCGAAAATGCTATTATTGAGATTATCCAGGAAAATGATAATAAGGGAAAGCAGACGGATTTAGGAGAGATAGGAAGCCGTTTGCAGAAAAAATATTCTGACTTTGATGTCCGTAATTATGGGTATAGCTCATTATCCACATTTATCAATGAGATGGATGGGTTCAAGACATATAAGGTTAATAATGCAGTACTGGTAAAGCTCAAAGAAGATGACAATATTAAAGAACAGGTTGTTAAATACGCAATAGATAATGTCAGAGCAAGCAAGGCAACAGGAGTTGAGCTTGCAATACTTGGACAGAGAATACATAGTCAGTATCCGAAATTCAAGGCAAAGGAATATGGATATTCAACTCTGACAAAATTTGTATCAAGCATAAAAGAACTGCTAATAGAAACAACAGATAACAAAAGAATAGTATTTATAAGAAAGAAGGAGTCATAATGAACAAGATAGCAAGTTTTACGGTGAATCATCTTGATTTACTGACAGGTGTATATGTATCAAGAAAGGATTATATCGGAGATGTATGTCTTACAACATTTGATTTAAGATTTACAAGACCTAATGAAGAGCCACCTATGGATACTCCTGGGATTCATTCAATTGAACATCTTGTTGCTACATTTTTAAGGAATCATGCAGAATGGGCTGAGAAAACTATATATTTCGGACCTATGGGCTGCAGAACAGGTTTTTATGTTATATTTGCAGGAGATTTAAAGTCTGAGGATATTATCGGGATATTAAGAGAAGCTGCCGACTATGTTCTTAATTATGACGATAATACACCAATTCCTGGATATTCACCAAGAGACTGTGGTAATTATCTGGATAACAATCTTAAGCTTGCGAAGATATATATGAAGAAGTTTAAGGAGGAGGTTCTGGATAATCCGGTTGAGGAGAGGTTGAGTTATCCACAGTAGCGTGTAGGTGGTGCCAGTCTGGGGATATCGGGCTGTGGCTTTCATGGATTACTGCGCTTAGCAGGAGTAAATGCCGCCATATACAGAGCTTTTTACAGCGTGCAAAAGCAAACGCACTTCGTTTGAACGAGCTTTTGCACGCTGAACTTTTGTCTATGGCGGCATTAACTCCTGCACAGCTCGTAATAAATCAAGCCACAGCCCGATACCCCCAGACTGGCAATCTACACAGTGGATGTTTCAAGGGGTGAAAATCGCACTAATCAGAATCGGATTGCCTGTCTGATTAGTGGGATTTTTTGTGATGTGAGTAGAACCAGCCAGATTCGGCTTCGCCTGTCTGGCTGGATATAAAGTAAGATAGCCGAAAACAGATTCAGCTTTGCTTGTCTGTTTTCGGCTATCTTTTTATGAGAGTGATTTATAACAATTAGTTATGTATTATACCTCGAATAATAATTCGCTGTAGCTTGGGAATGGCCAGAATTCCTTATCTACTATCATCTCGGCTTTATCTACTGGAGCTCTTAATTCGTCCATTGCAACCTTTACTGTATCTCTGAAGTATTCAGCCTGTGCTTTTCCTTCAAATGTAGCTGCTGTAGCAACTGTCTCTGCAAGCTTAGCTGAAGCTGCTTTCATTTCCTTTAAGTAACCAGATACTTCTGTAAGGATGTCTGCCTGAACTGAAGCGTCTGCACCAGCTTCCTTAACTGAAAGTACTGAGTTAGCAAGTTCTGTTGTGTATGAGATAATAGCAGGAATGATTTCCTTGCCAGCCATATCTATCATTGTCTTAGCTTCGATGTTGATTGCCTTAGAGTAAGCCTCGTACTTAATCTCAGCTCTTGACTTTAATTCAGCTTCTGTGAATACACCAAATCCTTCAAACATCTTAACTGTTTCAGGTTTAACAAGTGAACCAACAGCCTCAACCATAGATTTGATATTAGGAAGTCCTCTTCTTTCAGCCTCTGCTACCCATTCATCTGAGTAACCGTTACCATTGAATACAACTCTGTGATGGTCTGTGAAGAGCTTCTTAATCATATCATGGACAGCCATCTGCATATCCTCAGAGCCCTCTAATTCATCAGCAATTTCCTTAAAACTTTCTGCAACGATTGTATTAAGAACAACATTTGCAGGAGCGATAGAATCTGAAGAACCAACCATACGGAACTCAAACTTGTTACCTGTGAATGCGAATGGAGATGTTCTGTTTCTATCTGTAGCATCCTTGTTAAGGTCTGGAAGAGTAGAAGCACCAGTCTTTAACTTACCTTTCTGGATAGAGCTTGTAGCATCACCCTTATCGATTAACTGCATAACTACATCTTCAAGCTGCTCGCCAAGGAACATAGAGATGATAGCTGGAGGTGCTTCATTAGCTCCAAGTCTGTGATCGTTACCAACATCAGATGCAGACTCACGAAGAAGGTCAGCATGTTTATCAACAGCCTTCATAATTGCACCAAGTACAAGAAGGAACTGGAAGTTTTCATGTGGTGTCTTACCAGGATCAAGCATGTTAATTCCATCATCAGTTGTGATAGACCAGTTGTTATGCTTACCAGAACCGTTAACACCTGCAAATGGCTTCTCATGGAGAAGGCAAACAAGACCATGTCTGTAAGCAACCTTCTTCATAACTTCCATCATAAGCTGGTTGTTATCAGTTGCAATGTTGCACTGTGCATAGATAGGAGCTAACTCATGCTGTGCAGGAGCAACTTCGTTATGCTGTGTCTTAGCAGATACACCAAGCTTCCATAATTCTTCATTAACATCCTTCATGAAAGCTGCGATTCTTTCACGGATAGAACCAAAGTAGTGATCATCAAGTTCCTGACCCTTAGGAGGCATAGCTCCGAATAAAGTACGGCCAGAGAAGATAAGATCCTTTCTCTGTAAATATTTCTCTCGGTCTACGATGAAGTATTCCTGTTCAGCGCCTACAGAAGGAGTAACTTTCTTAGATGTTGTGTTACCCATAAGTCTTAAAATACGAAGAGCCTGCTCGTTGATGGCATCCATTGAACGAAGTAATGGAGTCTTCTGGTCAAGAGCCTCACCTGTGTAAGAGCAGAATGCTGTAGGGATACAAAGAGTAGCACCCTGGGCACCTTCACGTACGAATGCAGGAGATGTACAATCCCATGCTGTATATCCTCTGGCCTCGAATGTTGCACGAAGACCACCTGAAGGGAATGATGAAGCATCAGGTTCACCCTTAATCAATTCCTTGCCTGAGAATTCCATAAGCACCTTTCCGTCTGACTTAGGTGCTGATATAAATGAATCATGTTTCTCAGCAGTAGTTCCTGTTAAAGGCTGGAACCAATGTGTGTAATGAGTTGCACCTTTCTCGATAGCCCAGTCTTTCATAGCATTAGCGATAACATCAGCATCTGCTAAAGATAATTCCTGCACACCTTCCATTGTTAATTTAAGGTTTTTGTAAACGTTCTTTGGTAAACGCTCTTTCATAATTGTGTCATTAAACACATTCTCGCCGAAGATGTCAGCTACATTGAATCTTTCACTCATAACTTCCTCATCCTTCCTTTTCTTATCTTTTTATTAGTAAAACTAAAAAATGGCGCCCAAGTATATACTTATACAAATATATAAATGGAACGCCTTTGTTCTACCTTATTTAATTAGCGACAGCCTACTGTCTTTAAATAAAATAACTCATATTGTATGAATTTGCAAGTGCTTTTTTAAAAATATTAAAAAAATTAAGCCTGCATGAAATATGAGTGTTAAAATGCTTATTCTGAAGCGGATGCAGATGCTTCAGAAGATGTTCCATTATCTAACTTAGATTCTCCGACATATGTACCTGATACAATAACACGTTGTTTAGAATCATCTGTGCAGGTTGAAAATGTAACTACCTGTGTTGCGTTAGAAATATCGACTCCGGTATTGTACAGTGATTCAGCCTGGACATTCTTTGCGTATTCGCGAAGGCCGGACAGATTGCTGAAATTGAATGTAAATGTATCACTTATTGGATCAGTTATATATACTGTAAAAATCTTGTACTCACGGATTACATCCTCTGTATATATATAAAAAACATCATTACCTTCCGTCTGGTAGAAACCAGAATTCTTATATCTGGCAAGAGTACCAAACATAGCACCAGAACCCATGTTATGTCCATATATAATAACATGGCTGGCATTAAGACCATCTTTAATTCGATAATCAACGAAAAGGCATCCGTTGCGGTTGTAAGTTTTATCAAATGTATGAGTAAGATAAAAATCATTATCGGTTGTCTGGGCAATAGGAAGCCTTATATCTACCGATGGTACATAAAGAAAACCCAGACCATCAGGATTAATATCAAGCAGAGCCTGATGATTATAGACAAAAGGGATTGTTACATCCTGATTATCTTCACCTATTGTAATATTAACAGGGGTATCATCAAGGACATTACCTTCAATATTATCATAAATATCATTACCCTTCTTGTATTCAAGAAGAATGGATACAAGCCTGACTGCTGCAAAAACAAAAACGCAGGCACATATAATTAAAATAATACGGCTTATTATGCTTGAGCGCTTTTTCTTTTTTTCTTTAACGTCAAAAGCGAAATCCGCTTCGTCTGGTTCTGTTTCAGGTGAAGCAGATGTTATAAAATCATCATCTTCATCTGTCTTTAAGTTACTCATAAAAATCTCCAATCATCATCAAGCTTTTCCTGCTGAACCAAAAAGATTAATCTTCTCGCGAACAGTTTCTTTAATTGCTTCGCAGCCTGGAGCCAGAAGCTTTCTAGGATCAAATCCCTTTCCTTCAAGGTCTTTGCCGGCTTCAATATACTTTCTTGTTGCATCAGCAAATGAAAGCTGGCACTCTGTGTTAACATTAATCTTAGAAACTCCAAGAGAGATTGCCTTCTGAATCATATCTGCAGGAATACCTGTACCACCATGAAGAACTAATGGCATATCACCAATCTTATCCTTAACAGCTGCAAGAGTCTCAAAGCTTAATCCTGGCCAGTTAGCAGGATACTTTCCATGTATATTACCGATACCTGCTGCAAGCATGTCTACACCAAGATCTGCAATAGCTTTACATTCATCAGGGTCTGCACATTCACCCATTCCGATAACACCATCTTCTTCGCCGCCTATTGAACCAACTTCTGCCTCAATAGAAAGACCAAGATTATGAGCTACATTGACAAGCTCGGTTGTCTTCTTGATATTCTCATCAATTGGATAATGAGAACCGTCAAACATAATAGATGTGAAGCCTGCTTTGATACATTTGTAGCATCCTTCATATGTTCCGTGGTCAAGATGAAGAGCAACAGGAACAGTGATTCCAAGAGACTTGTCCATAGCCTTAACCATGGCTGCAACAGTCTCGAAACCTGTCATATACTTACCAGCACCTTCAGATACACCAAGGATTACAGGAGCATTCATCTCCTGTGCAGTAAGGAGAATAGACTTAGTCCATTCAAGGTTATTGATGTTGAACTGTCCGACAGCATATTTGCCGGCAAGAGCTTTGTCTAACATTTCTTTAGCTGAAACTAACATATTTCTTTACCTCCATTGCACGATTTTGTATGACAACATTATATCTCATATCATTAAAAATGAAAAGGAATATTTATATGATATTTATGTGTTAATACAAAGAAATATGATGTATAATCATGTATGTCCTAAGGAAATATCTAAAGAGAGGAGACCTGTATGGGTTATTTAACATTTTTTATCAACAGGATAGCACTTGAAGCTGATACCAGTGCCGCAATGGATTTCTATAATAGTGAAGAGCATGCTGGCACAAGCTATCTGCCATTTATTGGGTTCATGCTTTTTCTTGCAGGAATTGTTGTAATTATTGTCGGACTTGCAACATATCTTACGGCAAAACATAATTTTAACATATTCTTTGATGCAAGAGATGTCAGAATGACATATGAGGAACAGATTATGCCTGATGATGAAAAAGCCAGACTTAATAATGAAAAACTTGCTAAAGATAAGAAGAAGGGAAAGATAATAATTATAATAGGAGTGGTTTTAGTTATAGCTTCATTCGTCGTATTATAATTATATGCAGGATAAAAAACACCGTCTGCCGGAGTAGCAGACGGTGAAAGAGGGAGGAGAGCTGTTTATTAACAACTCGATTTATGAAAAACATATAGTAGAAAATGTCTTGTTCTTATGATTGAATTATATTGAACAAAAGTGAAGAAACAATGTGCATAGTGTTAAATCTTATTGAATTAGATATGAATAAATTATGAACGACTGTGGATTAAGGAGGGGAATATGCCAACAATTTACAAATGCCCTGGGTGTGGTGCTGCTATGGAGTTTGACAGTACAACACAGAAATTAGGGTGTCCGTCATGTGGAATGCAGATTGATGTGCGGGAATATGAAGAGAAATATTCACAGAACAGTACACAGGGAGAATATGACAAAGAGATGAAGATGTACCATTGTAATACATGTGGTGCAGAGCTTGTAGCAGATGAGTATACATCGGCAACATTTTGTTCGTTCTGTGGTAATCCGACACTTGTGGAGGACAGACTTAAAGGTGAATTCAAGCCATCAACAATTATACCATTTAAGATTAACAAGGATAAAGCAGTAGAGATTTACAAAAACTGGTGTAAGAAAGGACCACTCACACCATCTGCTTTATCAAGAAATTCAACAATTGAGAAAATAAGCGGACTGTATGTACCTTACTGGCTGTATGATTATTCAGCACAGACAGATATGCATGCTAATGCAGAAAGGGTCAGGACAACAAGAAAAGGTGATACAGAGTATATATACACAGATCATTTTCAGGTGTTCAGAAATATATCTGCAAAGTTTGAGAAGATTCCGGCTGATGCATCTGAGAAAATGCCTGATGATGCGATGGATAAGCTGGAGCCATTTAACTATAACGAATTAACTGCATTTTCAATGCCATATCTGTCAGGATATCTTTCAGAAAGATATAATTATACGGCAGACCAGATACAGGAGAGAGCTACAAGAAGAGCTGACAAATATATAACAGACATTGCAATGTCAACAATTACCGGTTATTCATCTGTTAATATAATTCACAATGACATAACAATGCGTCCAACAGGAAGCCAGTATGCATTATTTCCGGTATGGGTACTTAATTACAGGTTTAACAGGAAAAATTTCCAGTTCATGCTTAACGGACAGACAGGAAAGATAGTTGCTGACAGACCAATAAGCGGAAAGAAAGCATTTGGCTTCGGAGCTGGAATATTCATTGTTACACTTATCATTACTATGTTTGGAGGGCTTTTGTTCATATGATGAAGATTAATAAGAAGATAAAGGCTTTCATGAGCATAATTATGGCATGTTTTATGTGTGTGGGAGTGCTGTTAAGTATTAAGGCTGATGTGTATGCAGATTCATCAAAGGAATATGTATATGACAATGCAGGAATTCTTACTTCTGATGAGGTTGGTAAACTAAAGAGCCAGTGTAAGAAAGCATCTGAGGATTCAGAGTGCGATATAGTTATTATCACAACTAATATAGGACATGATGGCAGTACGATGGACAGTTATCTTAAGAAATTCCTTGATGATAACGGATATTCGCAGAATGCCGTAATATATGGTGTTGATATGCAGTCAAGAGCTGATAGAATGTATACACAGGGCAAGGCTGGAACTGATATTTCACAGGGGACAATTGATGACATAAGAGAAGCATGTGAGGAAAAGCTTTCGGATAAGGATTATTACAAAGCATTTTCTAAGTATATCAAGAACATGAATATGTGTATGACTACAAGCATAGTCAAGAAACTTACATACAAAATGTGGATTAAGCTTCTTATTGCATCAGGTGTTGCAGTTGCTGCTGTTCTTACAATGATGCATAATGCCAAGGCAAGAATGACTGTAAGCAGCACAGAATATACGAAAGACCATAACTTTAAGGTTAATGACAGAAGAGACGTGTTCATTAATACAACAGTTGTTACAAGACATATTGAGCACAACAATAGCAGCGGAAGCAGCGGCGGAGGCGGTGGAAACAGTGGCTCCGGCGGACATTTCTAAAAATATAAAGGCGGGTACAGCAATTAACTGTATCCGCCTTTTTGATGTCAATGGATAAACTTTAATTATAACTTCTCTGGTTCTGGATATTCCTCTCCAAATGTCTCAACAGTAACAGTATTCATAACCTGTGGTTTTCTAGGTCTGTCGCTGTAATCTGTGTCTACGCCTGCAATCTTGTCAAGAACATCTTCACCCTCGATAAGCTTACCAAAAGCAGCGTAATCTCCGTCAAGATGTGGAGCGTTCTGGTGCATGATAAAGAACTGTGAGCCTGCAGAATCAGGTCTCATAGAACGAGCCATTGAAAGAACACCTCTTGTATGCTTTAAGTCGTTCTTAAATCCGTTAGATGCGAATTCGCCCTTGATAGAGTAGCCAGGACCACCCATACCTGTTCCTTCAGGGTCACCACCCTGAATCATAAAACCTGCGATTACTCTGTGAAATATAAGTCCGTCATAGAATCCCTTCTGAACAAGATTAACGAAATTATTAACTGATGTAGGTGCGATTTCCGGATAAAGCTCAGCTTTCATCACATCGCCGTTTTCCATTGTGAATGTAACTATTGGATTAGCCATATTATTCCTCCTGAAATTCATTAAATTGCCCGCTTGTCTGCATGAGCAAAATGTGATGTAATTAATTCTAAATACTACAGTATAAAAAGTCAAATTAAAACTTTAGAAACAATTATGAAGAGGCATATATGAGAAAATGTATTGATATGGGCGAAGGCAGAAAAATAATAATTAGTGATAAAGATACGTTAAACCCTGATGGAACACTGGAGATTCCTGATATAGGGCTTGGAGAAGCATACCTTGGAAAAGCTTCATATGTTGTATATGATGAGGAAGATATTGATGACGACCTGTTAAAACTTGTATGTGCCAGAAAATACAATGAGCCGCTTGTAATTGCCAGAACGGAGAGGTTTATTATACGGGAGATGACAGTGGGGGATTTACCAAATTTATACGAATTATATCAGACACTTTCAGACTGCCAGTATGTTGAACCATTATATGAATATAAGGATGAAAAAGCATTTACAATAAAATACATTGAGAATATGTATGGCTTCTTCGGGTACGGTCTGTGGCTTGTGTTTGATAAGAAAACAGGTGAACTTGTGGCAAGAGCAGGCATTGAAAACCGCAGTATAGACGGACAGAATTGTCAGGAGCTTGGGTATCTTGTAAAAAAAAGCTGGCAGGGAAAGCATGTGGCATGGGAAGTTATGAACCATATAGTGAATATTGCTAAGGACAGGTTTGGTTTAGAAGAATTATATATATGCACAGTGAAAACAAATATCCCATCCATACAGCTTGCATTGAAACTGGGTTTCACATTGTATGCAGGCGATATAGACGGGATGAATATATATAGAAAAAAGCTGTGATTATATCAGGATGTCTTCATATTAAATACATATCTTATAAAATCAGCAGCATTGGTCTGATACTTTGATGATGATACAACACCATAGCAAGGGTCTTTCATATTCAGGTCACTGTCTTTGATTACAGGTGCTTCAGTGATATCTACAGCAATAGGATATGTCTCTCCGGCGGTGTTGGTGAAATACACAATGTAATCATCTAACTGCTCTAATTCCTCATCGGAGAATATATCGCGCAAATCACAGAAGAATATATCCTTGTCAGTACAGAAGTAATCAATATACTCACGTTCAGAAAGGTATCCGTCAAGAGAACCTGTTGATGCATAAGTATATAACTTATTAGCTGAAACATATGCTTCCTGGTCCATTGCCACTTCTTTCAGTGAAAATGTATATGAGAAATCAACCTGTTCTTTCTTGCCGTCAATTCCAAGATAGTCTGTAAGTCCGGTTGTGAGAATATCAGTATCATTTTCATAACCTGTCATCTTGCCATCAAGTACAGCAACAAAACATACAGTATCATAATTGTTCTTAACTATGGATGAAATAAGAGAAACTGCAAATATAACTGCAAGTACAACTCCTACGATTGGAATCCAGTAATAGCTCCATATGTATTTGATTTTATCTGAAAAAGACAAATCTTTAAGCTTTTTACGCTGCTCTTTAATTTCGTCGTGAATGTTGTTTCCTTTAGCCATAAACACTCCTTAATAATCGTTATTGTTTAACAGTTTATCATAAATGCTGTGGCAAAAAAACAGCTTTTATAAACATTTAAGAAATATATACGAAAAATTCTTTGATTTTTATGGCAGGTCTTGTATAATCATAGTGTTTAAGCAAAGGGGTATATAATTATGAATGGATTTGGATTAGATGGAAAACTTTTTAGAGGACTCACCAAGGCAGGTGACTTTATAATACTGGCAGTTATTACAGTTGTATTTTGTCTGCCGGTTGTAACAATAGGAGCATCGCTTACAGCAGCATTTTATTCAGGAATAAAATTAGTACGAGACGAGGAAAGTTATGTATACAAAGATTTCTGGAAGTCGTTCAAGATGAATTTTGTACAGGGACTTTTGTTAGAGATTGTACATGGAGTTATCGGCTTTCTTCTTTTTATTGATTTAAGAGCAAGCGTACAGTGGGGACTTGTTCAGGGCTCACAGATAGGAACTTTGTTTATATTTGTTGTAATAGGAGTCATGGCAATATGGGTTGGAATAATGCTTTACTCATTTGCAATGCTTTCAAGATATGACAATAAGCTTATAGGTACACTTAAGAATTCACTTATTATATGTATGCATCATCTTCCACAGACAATAATTATGCTTATAGCAACTGTTGGACTGATATATTTCTCATGCATATATTTCACTGCATTTATAGTAACAATACCATTGATATTGTATGTTGATTCATATATTTTCTCAAGTATATTCAAGAAGCTGGAAAAAGACATGGTTAAGAAAGATGAACCAGAGGTTATTGAGAATGAGAAATCAGAAGATTTAATTGAAGATACAACAGATAATAAAGAAGAATAAATCCTAAAAAAGGGGCGGGGTCACAGGCTGGGTAGTTTCCTGTGACCCCATTTTATATATCTGTACGGTTATGGGATACAGATAGCGAAAGTTATGTACAAAAAAAGAGATAACGGTCAGATAGTAATTCTGACTGTTATCCCCGTTGATAACCAATAATTAATATGAAGTTATAAAGCGTCTGTCCCACGCTCTCCTGTACGGATTCTGATAGCATCATATACGTCATAAACAAATATCTTGCCATCACCATATTCTCCGGTATTAATCTGCTCAATTATCTGATCAATAATTGCCTCGTAAGTCTCATCTGATACAATTGATTCGACCTTAACCTTTGGAAGAAGATTACCACCGAAATCAACACCATTGTAAACCTGCTTATGTCCACGCTGGCTTCCATATCCCATGATATTAGAAATCATAAGCCCATGCGCACCATTGCTATTAAGGATGGCCTTAAGATCATCAAGTCTTTCAGGTCTGATAATAATCTCTAACTTTTTCATAATTAATATCCTTTCGTGCTGACGACATCATTAAAACACTGAAACAGGCAAAAGTCAACTCAATTACCGTATAAACGAATAATGTAAATAACAAAATTGCATTTGTTAAAAAATATAAAGCAATCAGTCTTCGTAAAGCTGTCTGCTGGTTGAAAATACTAAGAAACAATAATATATGGTAATCACGGCAATCAGTGCTTCAACAAGTATAGACCACATTGTTATTGTAGACTTGAATGCAAAATAGTGGATAAATATTCCGGCAGACATAAGAAGCCATGTTATCTGATAATTTCTTGTAACAGCAGTTTTTTCTTGTATCCTTGCTTCCATGACAAGGGCTTCTGTATAATAATAGGTAAAATATATAGCAAATACGACACTGATACCTATTGCTATAGAATACATAGTCTCTGGCACAGGCCAGTCTCTTGCAATAAGATATTGTGAGAGTATTGCACCGGCAAGTCCGGCAAGAGAAAGAAACATTCCTTTCTTAAAGCGGGAATTAAGTTCTTTCATATTATTGATACCGAGGAATATAAGGATGTATCCGACGATATCATTGCTTATATCAATGTTCACTGTGCCAAAGGAAACCCAGAATCTTGTGCAGATAAGGAAGATTCCTATAATTACGAATATTGAATTCTTTTTGTTCATATTATTAATGTACTCCTTATAAAAATGTATCTTTATATTAAGTTAATCTTGCGGTAAGGTCAACGTAAAAAGCGGGTGTTTATAAAAATTTTATAGCAGTGCTTATAAATATATGTGAAATTATGTAGAAATTTGTTGGATTAGATGGTAAATTATCAGATAAACATGCCGATAAATATAAAACAAGGATGTAATCTATGCAGAAAGGAGTCAGCTATGGGAGTAGGAAGAATTAATATTCATTCATTTTATGATAATTATACAATAGGCAGTAAACATAATAATAATCTGCAGAATACAGAAGATGTTCAGATAGAACAGACAGGAGCTGGCTCACAGGAGGCTGGCAGTCACAATCAGACTGACAAGGAAATTAACAAAGCACCTGTACATTCTGATCCTAAAGAATTTGCATTTGATTTTGAGAACAGAAACAGATTCAATCTTGTTGCTGCAACAAGCAGTATGGAAGATGTTGACATTAAGAAAGCTGTATCTGATATGGAGAAGGATCAGGTACTTGACCAATACAAGTTCTTTATAGGAACTGCACAAAAGATGCAGAAGATGCCTAATCTTGGTACTGATGCAGATGGTACAGTAACCCTTAAGATGACGGAGTAGACAGGGATTATAACACTTTTGAAATTTTTTTAAAAAAGTGCTTGCATTCCTGAAAACATTCATGTATAATACAGCATGTCGTCACGACATTGGGCTTTCGCCAAGTGGTAAGGCACTGGATTCTGATTCCAGCACTTCGGGGGTTCGAATCCCTCAAGCCCAGCTAGAAACCTCTCGTAGTTATACGAGAGGTTTTTTTGTGCGAGTAGCGATGAGAATAGACGTAGAAAGGCAACAGCCATACTTGCACTGAAATATTATGAAAGGGCTGGTGAAGCTGCCAGCATAGGTGTTGTTATGATAGAGTTAGGAAAAACACAGTGTCTTAACATTGTAAAGGTAACAGATTTCGGAGTATATCTTGGAACAGAAGAAGATAAAGTTCTTCTTCCTAAAAAACAGGTTCCAGATGATGTTGAAGTGGGAGATGCTCTCACAGTATTTGTTTACAGGGATTCAAGTGACAGACTTATTGCAACTACTAATAAGCCAAAGATTCAGCTTGGAGAACTTAAGAGACTTAAAGTATCACAGGTTACAGGTATTGGCGCATTTCTTGACTGGGGACTTGAAAAAGACCTGCTCATGCCATACAAGGAACAGACAACACATGTATCAGAAGGTTCAGAGTATCTTGTTGCTCTCTATATAGATAAGAGCGGCAGACTTGCAGCTACTATGAGAATTAACAAGTATCTTGAAAAGTCAGAGACACTTGTAAAAGACAGTGCGGTTACAGGTACTATAATAGGAATAACTCCAGATTACAGAGCGTATGTTGCTGTTGAAGATAAGTATGATGCATTTATTCCTATGTCAGAAGTGTTTGAACCACTTAGTGTCGGTGAGGTTATTCACGGACGTGTTTCAAGAGTAAGAGAAGATGGGAAACTTGTTATAAGCCTTAAGCAGAAGGCTTATATCCAGATGGACGAGGATTCAGTACAGATATATGACGCTATAGTAAAGAAGGGCGGAAGTCTGGGATTTACTGATAAAGCAGACCCAGAGATTATCAAGAAACATTTTAATATGAGTAAAAATGCTTTCAAGAGAGCTGTAGGAAGACTGCTTAAAGAAGGCAAAATTGAGATAACACAGAATTCAATAGTTCTTAAGAAATAGCTTCTTGAATGAATATGATGATTGCGGTACAATATATTTAATGCGTTTGTAACGTAAAATATGTTGAAATAAGGAGATTATTATGCAGAAAGTAATCAGTACAGACAAGGCACCAAGTGCAATTGGACCATATTCACAGGCTATCGAGATTAACAATATGGTATATACATCAGGAGTTATCCCTGTAATACCAGCTACAGGCGAGATAGCAGAAGGCGGAGTTGAGGCTCAGGCTGAGCAGGCATTTCAGAATCTCTGCAATCTTGTTGAGGCTTCAGGCTCTAAGGTAGAGAACATTGTTAAGACAACAGTATTTATTAAAGAAATGAATGATTTCGGTAAGATTAATGAAATCTACAAGAAATATTTTAAGGAGCCATTTCCAGCACGTTCATGCGTAGAAGTTGCAAGACTTCCTAAGGATGTTCTTCTTGAAGTGGAAGCAATTGCATGGAAGTAAGAAAAGTTAATGGCTTTTTTATTATATTTGTAATAGGTTATATCGGATTATCTGTTGTGTGTGCATCGATTATGGCTTATGCACAGAATTCAGGTATAGCTGTGCCTGACTGGATTCAGTATGTTATGTCAGAAGGGATAATTCTGCTTATTGCAATTATATATATGATTGTTCAGAAGATTGATCCTATCAGGGAGATTCCATACAAAAGAATAGGCATAGTTGATGTAATTCTTTCACTTGTTGCAGGATACTGCCTTATTCCGGCAGTACTATTAATAAGTAATCTTAGCATGTTGTTTTCAACTAATTATCTTGAGGAGGGAACAACAACACTGCTTACATATCCATTTGCGATGCAGGTTATATTGCTGGCAGTTATTCCGCCGCTTGTAGAAGAGCTTATATTCCGTGGGATATTCTTTGGCTCTTACAGGAAAGCCGGAATGACAGGTGCTGCACTAATGAGCGGATTATTATTTGGTTGCTTTCATCTTAATATTAATCAGGCGTTGTATGCATTTGTTATGGGAATTGTGTTTGCATATATGGTTGAGGCTACAGGTTCTTTGTGGTCGTCAGTTATTGCACATTTTGCGGTAAATACATATTCAATAGGAATTGTACAGATTCTTAAGATGGCGGGAATGTATGCGCAGGATGGCAGTGTATCTGAAACATTTGAAAATGCAGAGAGTGTGGCAGGTCAGAGCACATCAATTACGGTTGTGCAGATTGCGATGATTGCTGTTATAGCAGCAGTATTCATGATGCTTGCTGTATTATGTATAAGAACAATGGCAAAACGTCATGGAAATCTTGAAAAAATGAAGATTCAGAATGTTAAGTTATCACATATAAAGAATTATTTTACAGCTCCGGTTATTGTTGGCATTGTTGTGTGCGTAATGTATATGATAATGCTTGAATTTTCAGGAACTCTTTAGAAAAATATAAAGCCCATGTACATAGAAAACTGTGTACATGGGCTTTGTATTTCTAAAGACATGTATAGGGAAAACTGAATCAGATTCTTAAGTCAATATTCTGACCAAGTTCTGGTGTAACGGATGCTTCCATCATCTTAGCGATATCAGCACCAGCTGTTTCAACTGTATCAAGATTCTTCTTTAGCATTGCAATCTGGATATCATTAGTTATGCCAGATGTACTTATGTTAGTAGATAAACCAGCTATAGTCATAATCATTCCTCCAATCGTGTACATATATAACAGATGCGCATGAATAATAAAGTAAATACCCTATCGCTCTTTTTTATTATATATTTAAAAGGTTTTTATTTCAACAAACAATTAAAAACATAAACAGCATTAGTGATGTTTGCAGATAAACAGGCGGTAAATTTGTACAATTTATACATAAGAGGACTGGCTATGGTAAATTTGCAAAAAAAACGAGGAAAAGATTTGTAAAAATGTAATGTGGTAAAAAAGTCCTGTTTAGTGTATTATAATCACATCAAAAGCGCAAAGGCGCATTTATATTAGGAGGATATTTAATAATGGCAAGTTTATCGCTTAAGAATGTTTGTAAAGTATATCCTAACGGTTTCGTAGCTGTTAAGGATTTTAATCTTGAAATTGCTGATCAGGAGTTCATCATCTTCGTAGGACCTTCAGGATGTGGTAAGTCTACTACACTTCGTATGATCGCAGGTCTTGAGGAAATCAGCTCAGGTGAGTTATGGATCGGTGATAAGATGGTTAACGATGTAGAGCCTAAGGACAGAGATATCGCTATGGTATTCCAGAACTACGCTCTTTATCCACATATGTCAGTATATGATAACATGGCTTTCGGTCTTAAGTTAAGAAAAGTTCCTAAGGCAGAGATCGACAAGGCTGTACATGAAGCTGCTAAGATTCTTGATATCGAGCACCTTCTTGATCGTAAGCCAAAGGCTCTTTCAGGTGGTCAGAGACAGAGAGTTGCTATGGGACGTGCTATCGTTCGTAGCCCTAAGGTATTCCTTATGGATGAGCCTCTTTCAAACCTTGATGCTAAGTTAAGAGTACAGATGCGTGTTGAGATTTCTAAGCTTCACCAGAGATTACAGACAACTATCATCTACGTAACACATGACCAGACAGAGGCTATGACACTTGGTACAAGAATCGTAGTTCTTAAGGATGGTATCATTCAGCAGGTAGATACACCTCAGAACCTTTACAATACACCTAACAACATCTTCGTTGCTGGATTCATCGGATCACCTCAGATGAACCTTATCGATGCAGAAGTTAAGGCTAACGGTTCACAGGTTGACCTTGTACTTTCTGATACAGTTACAATTACTCTTCCAGTTGAGAAGAGCAAGAAGCTTATCGATGGCAACTATGTAGGAAAGACAGTTGTAGTTGGTATCCGTCCAGAGGATGTTAAGGATGATGCAGAATTCATCGCTAAGAATGCAGATTCTAAGTTTACAGCTACAGTTAAGGTATACGAATTACTTGGTGCAGAAGTTAACCTTCACTATGAAATCGGTGATGTAACATGTACAGCTAAGGTAAATCCTCGTACAACAGCAAGACCTGGTGATGAAGTAACATTTGCTATGGATGTTGAAAGACTTCATGTATTCGATAAGGAAACAGAAATCGTTATCACACACTAATTATTAAATGAATCTTAATTATGAAGGGGAAATGCAATAAATTTGCATTTCCCCTTTTTTTTTTTGCCGTTTTGCTTTACAATAAGATAGAATATGTACGAATAAAAGGTAAGTGGTAGACAGAAAGGGATAACAATGATATCTAATAGAATTTTACAGACAACTGTAGATGGACTTAAGGCTATTTCACGAGTGGATTTGTGCATTGTGGATGCAGATAAGAATGTTGCAGCCAAGACTTTTGATAATGTTTCAGAATGCCTTGCGGATGCGATTAGTTTTATTGATTCGCCAGCAGAAAGTCAGGCAGTTAATGGTTTTCAGTTTTTTAAGGTTGAAGATGATGGCAATCTTGAATATATAATCATGGCAAGAGGAACAAGTGATGATGTATATATGGTTGGAAAGCTTACTGCATTTCAGATACAGAATTTACTTGTGGCATATAAGGAAAGATTTGATAAGGATAACTTTATCAAGAATCTTCTTCTTGATAATCTTCTTCGAGTTGATATGTATACAAGAGCAGAGAAACTTCATATTGAAACTGATGTTAAGAGAGTTGTATATATTATTGAGACTAAGCACGAAAAGGATACTAATGCTTTAGAGACAGTAAGAACTCTTTTTGCTAATAAAACAAGAGATTTCATTACAGCAGTTGACGAAAAGAGTATAATTCTTGTTAAGGAAGTTAAAGGCAATGAGTCATATGATGAACTTGACAAGACAGCTGATGTTATAATTGATATGTTAAGCACTGAGGCGATGAGTGCGGCACATGTTGCTTATGGTACAATTGTTAATGACATAAGAGAGGTTTCAAGATCTTACAAGGAAGCTAAGATGGCACTTGATGTGGGAAAGATTTTCTACAGCAATAAGAATGTTGTTGCTTACAACAGATTAGGAATAGGTCGTCTTATATATCAGCTTCCTATACCATTATGTCAGATGTTCATTAAGGAGATATTTGAAGGAAAGGCTCCTGATGATTTTGATGATGAGACTTTGTCAACAATTAACAAGTTCTTTGAGAACAGCCTTAATGTTTCAGAAACATCAAGACAGCTTTACATTCATAGAAATACACTTGTTTACAGACTTGATAAAATACAGAAGATAACCGGGCTTGACCTCAGAGTGTTTGATGATGCAATAACATTTAAGATTGCTCTTATGGTAGTTAAGTACATGAAGTATATGGAAAGTAAAGATACATTTTAGTAATTTTTGGAGGAAATGATACATGATAATCATGGAAGATGTTACGAAGACATATTCCACTGGCGTTGCTGCGCTTAATGGAATTAATCTTCACATCCAGAAAGGTGAATTCGTATTTATAGTAGGTAAGAGTGGTTCAGGTAAGTCGACTCTTATCAAACTATTACTTAAGGAATTAGATCCTACATCAGGTAAGATATATGTTAATAAGAAATATCTCAATAAGATAACAAGAAAGAAGCTTCCGTATCTTAGAAGAGATATTGGTGTAGTATTCCAGGATTTCCGTCTGTTACCAGACAGAAATGTATATGAGAATATCGCATTTGCACAGAAGGTAGTAGAAGCTCCTAACAGAAAGATTAAGTCAAGAGTACTTGCGATGCTTTCCATGGTAGGACTTCTTGACAAATATAAGGCTTTTCCTAATGAGTTATCAGGTGGTGAGCAGCAGAGAATCGCAATTGCAAGAGCGCTGGTTAACAAGCCGGCTATATTGTTGTGCGACGAGCCAACAGGTAACCTTGATCCTGCCAATTCTAATGAAATCATGAAGATTCTTAATCAGGTTAATAAGCAGGGAACAACAGTACTTGTAGTTACCCATAATATGGAGATAGTTCAGCAGATGAAGAAGAGAACTATTACTATGAGTGAAGGAAAGATTATCAGCGATCAGGAAAAGGGTGGTTATTTCTATGAAGATTAGGTCATTAGCATATCATATTAAAGATGGATTTAAGAATATCCATCGTAATAAGATGTTCTCACTGGCATCAATAGCAACAATTACAGCATGTATATTCCTTTTTGGAGTATTCTATTCTATAGTGGTTAATTTTCAGTATATGATTAAGAAGGCTGAGACAGAGGTCTGTGTAACAGTTTTCTTTGACGAAAATCTCAGTGAGACGGATATTAAGAAGCTTGGAGATGAAATCAGCAAAAGAGAAGAAGTATCAAGAGTTCAGTATGTATCAGCTGATGATGCATGGGAAAGCTTCAAGGGTGAGTATTTCGCCGCATATCCTGAACTTGCAGAAGGCTTCAAGGATGATAATCCTTTAGCTAATTCTTCTTCTTATGAAGTATATCTTAAGGATGCAAGTAATCAGGGTACACTGGTTAAGTACCTTGAGAATAAGGATGGAATAAGACAGGTTAACCGTTCAGAGGTTACAGCAAGCGGACTTGCCAGTGCAGCAAGACTTGTAAGTTATGTTGCAGTTGCAGTAATTGTTGTTCTTCTTGCGGTATCTATATTCCTTATTACTAATACAATTGTAATTGGTATTACAGTACGAAAAGATGAGATATCAATCATGAAATATATAGGAGCTACGGATGCATTTGTTAATGCGCCATTCTTCGTAGAAGGTATCGTTATAGGACTTATAGGTGCTATTATTCCGGTAGCAATATTGAGGTATATTTATGGTGGAGTTGTTAATTTTGTTCTTGGAAAATTCTCTGTTTTACAGAATATATTAGCATTTATGCCAGCATCAGAAGTATTTGAGGTACTTATTCCGGTAGCAGTTATTCTTGGAATTGGTATTGGTCTTATAGGAAGTTTCTTCGCTGTAAGAAAGCATGCCGATGTATAGTTTCGGATAGTTTTTGGGGGCTTTTGCAAACGGATGCAGAAGTCCCTGTTTGTTTTTAGAAAACATTTTAATTATGGTAAAGGAGTGGCTGTATGGAGAAAGCACTGTTTTGTAACAATTTAATAAAGAAAATAACAGCGGCACTCATGATTGTAATGCTGCTTATACCGTATTGTTTTGCACAGGTTACATTTGGAGATAATAAATCGGATCTGAAGAATGCCCAGAACCAGCAGAATGATATACAGAATAAAAAGAAAGAAACAGAAGACAAGATTGCTCAGCTTAAGGCACAGAGTTCAGACCTTACATCTCTTATTCAGGGACTGGATGCCCAGATGGGAGAATTGTCAGCGTCATTAGATGATATTAATACCCAGATTGCAACATTAGAGGCTGAGATTGAGGAGACACAGGCACAGCTTGAGCAGGCTGAGGCTGATAAGGAAAGCCAGTATGAGGCTATGAAGCTTCGAATCCAGTTTATGTATGAGCATAATGATTATACATATGTTGAAGTGCTTTTATCATCACAGAGTATGGCGGATATGCTTAATAAATTTGAGTATATTAATAAGATATCAGAGTATGACAGACAGATGCTTGAGGAATATCAGTCAACGATTAATCTTATATCATCTTCTAAAGTAAAGCTTGAAGAAGATAAAGAGACTCTGACTGCCAGTCAGGAGGCACTTCAGGCACAGGTTGATGCACTTGAGGTTGTCCAGAATGAGAAGACTGCCCAGCTTAATGCTTTGAGTAAGAATACGGCTGATCAGGTGGCTTATAAGAAACAGCTCGAAGCTGACGAGAAGAAGCTCGATGCAGAGATTGCTTCTATAACAGCCAAGATTAAGGCAGAGGAAGCAAACGGAGTTACTCCGTCTAACAGATATGATGGCGGAACTTTCAAATGGCCAACAACAAGTACAAGAATAACTTCTCCATACGGAGATACATCTGACAGAACTTCACCGCATAAAGGTGTGGATATTGGAGCGGTCAGGGCAGGAGTTTCAGGTGATCCTGTATATGCAGCTTATGACGGTAAAGTTGTTATTGCACACAGACAGAGTGAGTATTACTCAACAGCGGGTAATTATGTGATGATTTATCATGGTAATGGACTGTATACGAGATACCTGCATCTTGATAGTTTAAATGTATCAGTAGGACAACAGGTTACTAAGGGACAGAAGCTTGGTGTTATGGGTAATACGGGTAATTCATTTGGCGCACATCTGCATTTTGATGTAATGCTCAATGGTTCATATGTTAATCCTATGCCATATTTTAAATAAATAATTCAACTTAATAGGAGGACTCAATGGAATATGATAATAACAGACCTTTTTCTTCGGAAGGGGCCGCACAGGAACGAAAGAGAAAACATGCTTTAGGCAAAGGCGTTATTATTGGTGTTGCGGCAACACTGCTGGTTGTGATACTGGCGTTGTCATGCGTATTCATGGGACTTATAAGAAGTGGTAATCTTCATATTGGAATTGACGGACGTATATATGTTCAGGATGTTGGAACAAGTGATAATGAAGGAATCGGAACTAAGGTTGAAGGTAAGCTGAATGCTCTTGATTCGTTGCTTGGAGATGGATTCTACTTTGATGATGTAGATGATGAAAAGGCTGCAGACAACATTTTTAAGGCATATCTTGCTGCATATGGTGATAAATATACTGTTTATTATACGCCTGAAGAATATAAGTCAATGATGGAGTCAACATCAGGTTCTTTCTATGGAATTGGTGCGGTATGCCAGAAGGCTGATGATGGTTCAATACTTATATCTGAGGCATATGAGGATGCACCGGCATATAAGTCTGGTATCAGAAATGGAGATAAGGTAACAGAGGTTAATGGTGAGGATATTACAGGAATGGACCTTTCTGTAGCAGTTGCCCTTATTAAGGGCGAGAAGGGTACAGATGTTAACCTTACTGTTATGAGAAATGGCGAGAAGCTGAGTTTCACAGTTACAAGAGACAAGATTGATATTAAGACTGTTTCATCAGAGGTGCTTGAGAATAATATTGGATATATCTACATTTCACAGTTTGATGATGTTACAACAGAGCAGTTTAAATCGGCTGTTGATGACCTTCAGAAGCAGGGAATTACAGGACTTGTAATTGATATAAGAAATAATCCTGGTGGAGTTCTTAAGACTGTGGCTGATATGCTAGATTATATTCTTCCGAACGGACTTATCGTGTATACAGAGACTAAGTCTGGTAAGAGACAGGAATATTCAGGTTCTGATAATCACGAGCTTAATATTCCGATGGCAGTTTTGGTAAATGGCAATAGTGCAAGTGCATCTGAGATATTTGCCGGTGCAATGCAGGATTATGATAAGGCACAGATAATCGGAACACAGACATTTGGTAAGGGCATTGTGCAGACAATCCGTCCGCTTACTGATGGAAGTGCGGTTAAGTATACAATTGCCAAATATTTCACTCCTAAGGGACAGGATATTCACGGCAAGGGAGTGACACCTGACAGTATTGTGGAGCTTCCGGATGATGCGACTGAAGATGTGCAGTTGAAGGCAGCAGTAGAGTATCTCAATGGAAAAATGAGTGTCAGCGCGGCAGAATAACGAATATAGAGGTATGGAATAAAGTACAGGACAAATCGAATGTTTGTTCTGTACTTTTTGGCTGTTATATTGTATAATGAGAAAAATGTTGGAAAACAAGGAGGGATTATGGACAGATTTGTATTACATTCGGATTTTAAGCCGATGGGCGACCAGCCGCAGGCTATTGAAGCACTTACAAAGGGCTTTGAGGAAGGCAATCAGTTTGAGACTCTAGTTGGTGTAACTGGTTCTGGTAAAACATTTACAATGGCGAACATTATACAGAATGTTCAGAAACCTACACTTATTATAAGCCATAATAAGACACTGGCAGCGCAGTTGTATGGGGAGATGAAGGAGTTCTTTCCAGAGAATGCGGTTGAGTACTTTGTCTCCTATTATGATTATTACCAGCCAGAGGCCTATGTACCTCAGAGTGACACTTATATTGCGAAGGATTCATCTATTAATGATGAAATTGATAAATTAAGACATTCGGCAACAGCGGCACTTTCTGAAAGAAATGATGTTATTATCGTTGCTTCGGTTTCATGTATATATGGACTGGGTGCGCCGGTTGATTATAAGAACATGGTTATTTCGCTTCGTCCAGGAATGGAGAAGGACAGGGACGACATGATCAGGAAGCTTATTGATATCCAGTATGTAAGGAACGACCAGGATTTTAAGCGAGGAACCTTCAGGGTAAGAGGCGATGTTGTTGAAGTGTATCCATCATCATCATCAGGTGATGCCATAAGAGTTGAATTCTTTGGTGATGAAGTGGACAGAATAAGTGAGATAGATTCCATAACAGGCGAAGTTAAAGGCGTTCTTGAACATATTGCGATATTCCCTAACTCACATTATGTTGTTGAGAAGGAGAAGATGGACGCTGCGATTGAGAATATCAAGGCAGAGCTTGCCGAGAGAGTGAAGTATTTCAAGAGTGAGGATAAGCTTCTAGAGGCACAGAGAATTGAAGAGAGGACGAATTTTGATATAGAGATGATGCAGGAGACAGGCTTTTGTTCAGGAATAGAGAATTATTCAAGACATCTGGCAGGGCTTCCGGCAGGGTGTCCTCCATATACGCTGATGGATTATTTTCCAGATGATTTTCTTATTATTGTGGATGAGTCGCATATCACTATTCCGCAGATTCGAGGCATGTATGCCGGTGACCAGTCAAGAAAGACTACGCTTGTAGATTATGGCTTCAGACTGCCATCTGCGAAGGACAACAGACCGCTTAATTTCAGTGAGTTTGAGAGCAAGATTTCACAGATGCTTTTCGTATCAGCAACACCAAGCACATACGAGGCAGAGCATGAACTTATGAGAACCGAGCAGGTTATAAGACCTACCGGACTTCTTGACCCGGAGATAACTGTTAAGCCGATTGAAGGACAGATTGATGACCTTATATCAGAGATTAATAAGGAAACTGCCAAGAAGAACAAGGTGCTTGTTACTACACTTACCAAGAGAATGGCGGAGGACCTTACTGATTATCTTAAAGAGGCAGGAATCAGGGTTAAGTATCTTCATGCAGATATTGATACGCTTGAGCGTCAGAAGATTATAAGAGATATGCGTCTTGATGGATTTGATGTTCTTGTTGGAATCAACCTGCTACGAGAAGGTCTGGATATTCCTGAAATCAGCCTTGTTGCAATACTTGATGCTGATAAGGAAGGCTTCTTAAGAACAGAGACATCGCTTATACAGACGATTGGTCGAGCTGCAAGAAATGCAGAGGGACATGTTATCATGTATGCAGACAAGATTACTGAATCTATGGAAAAGGCTATTTCAGAGACAGAACGAAGAAGAAAGATTCAGCAGGAGTATAATGATGAGCATGGAATTACTCCACAGACAATCAAGAAGGCAGTAAGAGATCTGATAAGTATAAGCAAGGCAGCGGAGCCGGGTGATGCTTCCGGAAAGCTTAAGGTTGATTATGAATCTATGAGCATCAAAGAGCTTGAGAAGGTTAAGACGCAGGTTGAGAAGAACATGCGTAAGGCAGCAGCAGAGCTTAACTTTGAGGAGGCTGCACAGCTTCGTGACAAGATGATTGAGATTAATAAATATATTTATGAAGGAAAAAAACATGGCTGATAGTAAGTTAAAGAAAGAGATAGAAAGAGGCAGTTACAAGAACTGCATAAGGATAAAGGGTGCAAGAGAGCATAATCTTAAAGGAATAGATGTTGATATTCCAAGAGACAAGCTTGTTGTGCTTACAGGACTTTCAGGTTCGGGAAAGTCGAGTCTTGCATTTGATACAATATATGCAGAAGGTCAGAGAAGATATATGGAATCACTGTCTTCATATGCAAGACAGTTCTTGGGACAGATGGAAAAGCCTGATGTTGACAGTATTGAAGGACTTTCACCGGCTATATCTATAGACCAGAAGTCAACTAACAGAAATCCGCGTTCTACAGTAGGAACTGTTACAGAAATATATGATTATTTCCGACTTCTCTATGCAAGAATTGGTATTCCGCATTGTCCAAAATGTGGACGCGAAATCAACAAACAGACAGTTGACCAGATGGTTGATGTTATTATGGCACTTCCTGAAAGAACTAAGATTCAGATTCTTGCACCTGTTGTCCGTGGACGAAAGGGTGAACATGTAAAGCTATTTGAACAGGCAAAGAAGAGCGGATTTGTGCGTGTTATTGCTGATGGAAGTATGTATGAGCTTACAGACGAGATTAAGCTTGATAAGAATAAGAAGCATAATATTGAGATTGTTGTAGACAGACTTTCTGTAAGAGACGGAATCCAGAAACGACTTACAGATTCTATTGAGACAGCTCTTAAGCTTGCCGAAGGTCTTATGACAGTAGATGTTATTGATGGTGAGACACTTAATTTCAGCCAGAGCTTTTCCTGCCCAGACTGTGGTATAAGTATTGATGAGGTTGAGCCAAGAAGCTTTTCGTTCAACAATCCATTTGGCGCATGCCCGGACTGTTTCGGACTTGGTTATACAATGAAGTTTGATGCAGAGCTGCTTATACCGGATGAGAGTCTCAGCATTGATGAAGGTGCTATTGTCGGAATGGGATGGCAGTCATCTAAGGACGAGGGCAGCTTTAGCAGGGCGATTCTTGATGCACTTGCAGAGGAATATGGATTTTCATTAAAGACACCATTCAAGGATTATCCTGATGATATTAAGGATATTATTATCAATGGTACTAAGGGACATTCTGTAAAGGTTAAATATAAAGGCCAGCGCGGAGAGGGTGTATATGATGTCGCATTTGAAGGTCTTATTAAGAATATGGAGAGAAGATACAGAGAGACATATTCTGATAATACTAAGCAGCAGTATGAGGAGTTTATGAGAATCAGACCTTGTTCGGCCTGTCACGGACAGAGACTTAAGCCGTCTTCACTTGCTGTTACTATTGCAGATAAGAACATATATGAGATTACTAACATGTCTATTATAAAGCTTCAGGAATTCCTTGAGAATATGAAGCTTTCAGAGAGACAGCTGTTTATTGGTGCAGAGATTCTTAAGGAAATCAAGGCGAGAATTAAGTTCCTTGTAGATGTAGGGCTTGATTATCTGGCACTTTCGCGTGCCACAGGAACTCTGTCAGGCGGTGAAGCGCAGAGAATCAGGCTTGCTACACAGATTGGTTCAGGTCTTGTAGGAGTTGCTTATATTCTTGATGAGCCAAGTATCGGACTTCACCAGAGGGATAATGACAAGCTGCTAGGAACTCTGACACATTTGCGCGATCTTGGTAACTCAGTTATTGTCGTTGAACATGATGAGGATACTATGTTTGCAGCCGATTATATTGTGGATATCGGACCAGGCGCAGGAAGAAATGGTGGAGAAGTTGTCGCAACAGGAACTGCTGCGGACATTATGGCGTGCAAGGACTCACTTACAGGTGCATATCTGTCAGGAAGAATCAAGATACCTGTACCGGCAGAGCGTAGAAAGCCTGCTGGCTGGATTAAGGTTAGAGGCGCAAGGGAGAATAATCTTAAGAATATTGATGTAGATATTCCGCTTGGAGTTGTCACATGCGTAACAGGTGTGTCAGGCTCAGGCAAGAGTTCACTTGTTAATGAGATTCTTTACAAGCACCTTGCAAAGTCGCTTAACAGGGCGAGATGTATTGCAGGCGACCATGATGGAATTGACGGAATAGAGCAGCTTGATAAGGTCATTAATATTGACCAGTCACCAATTGGACGAACACCAAGGTCTAATCCGGCAACCTATACAGGTGTATTTGACATGATAAGAGACCTGTTTGCAACGACTAAGGACGCGAAGGAGCGAGGATATACGAAGGGCAGATTCAGCTTTAATGTTAAAGGTGGAAGATGTGAGGCATGTTCAGGCGACGGTATTATCAAGATAGAGATGCATTTCCTGCCGGATGTGTATGTACCTTGTGAAGTCTGCGAGGGTAAGCGTTACAACAGAGAAACTCTTGAAGTAAAATACAAGGATAAGAGCATATATGATGTTCTTGACATGACTATTGAGGATGCAGTTGATTTCTTTGAAAATGTGCCAAGTATAAGAAGAAAGATTGAGACTCTCAACGAGGTTGGCTTGTCTTACGTCAAGCTTGGACAGCCATCAACTGAGCTTTCAGGTGGTGAGGCACAGAGAATCAAGCTTGCAACAGAGCTTTCCAGAAGAAGCACAGGAAAGACTATATATATTCTTGATGAGCCTACAACCGGTCTGCATTTTGCCGATGTCCACAAGCTTGTCAATATCCTTCACAGGCTTGCAGAGGGTGGCAACACTGTAGTTGTTATTGAACATAATCTTGATGTTATTAAGACAGCAGATTATATTATAGATATGGGACCAGAGGGGGGCGACCGCGGCGGAACTGTTATTGCCAAGGGAACGCCTGAGGAGATTGTTAAGGTTAAGAAGTCTTATACCGGACAGTATGTTAAGAAGTATCTGGAAGAGAAGTAAGATTAAGAAGTGAATGAACGTATATCTGGGAAGTGTATGCAAGGGATGTCGGTTTGATATTTTGGGGAGTAGAATGGAGGCAGTTATGATAAAAGGGATTATCTTTGATATGGACGGAGTTATGATTGATACGGAAAATCAGTCTAATCTTGGCTGGCTGTGGGCAGCTTCCCAGAAAAATGTAGAGATGCCATTATGGCTTATCGACAGTTTTAAAGGTGCACCGGCAAAGCTTAGTCAGAGCTTTTTTGATGATTATTATCATGGAGAGCAGGATTACTGGGAAATGCGGACAATGCGCACAGACCATGTTTACAAAATCAGGGAGACAGAGGAAGTTCCGGTTAAGCCGGGGCTTCATATGCTGCTTGATTATATTAAGGATAATGGACTCAAATGTGCTGTTGCAACTTCAACACAGAAATCAAGTGCTGAAAAGAGTCTTCACAGAATAGGAGCATGGGATTATCTTTCCGGTGTTGTATATGGAGATGAGGTTGAGCATGGAAAGCCTGAGCCGGACATATTCTTAAGGGCAGCAGGCTTTATCGGATGTGAACCATCAGAATGTGTAGTCATTGAGGACAGTATTAATGGCATTAAAGCAGGATATGCAGCAGGCATGAAGGTGATTCATATACCTGATACTATTGAGATTAACGATGACATCCGAAGACTGACTTCAGTTGTGTGCCATTCTTTATCTGATGTGCCTGATATTATAGACACATGGAATGAGGGAAAGGTTGCTGATGTTGAAGGTTATTATGAAAATGCCAAGATAAACCGTGTGTATGTTGACAGAGTGCATGTTAAGAAAGCATTTGCAGAATACACAGCAGCTTATAGTGCAGATGACCCTAAGATTAAATTAAAAATTGACCACACTTACAGAGTTGCAGCTTTGTGCGAAAGAATTGCAAAGGCAGCTGGAATGTGTGCCTATGATGTTGAGTTGGCATGGTTATCCGGAATGCTTCATGATGTTGGAAGATTTGAACAGATAAAGCGTTATAACACATTTTCAGATGCGGACTCTGTTGACCATGCAAAATTCGGTGCAGACCTGTTGTTCAAAGATGGTCTTATCAGTACTTTTCTTAATGGAATGGTCAAATGTACAGGCTACAAGCCAGGAGCATTAGAGGATCGATATAGTTCTGATGGAGTATTTCTGTATGACAGATTGAATAAATCGGACATGGAAATGCTTGAACTTGCAATAAGGTGTCACAATATGTACAGAATTCCGCAGGGACTTAATAGCCGCGAGCAGGCATTCTGCAATGTGCTTCGTGACGCTGATAAGGTTGATATATTTAAGGTTAATATTGATACTCCGCTTGAAGAAATATATAACACTACGACTGAAGAACTGATGAAGAGTGATATTACAGATGAAGTGTTAGAAGCGTTTGATGAGGAACACTGTATACTCAAAGCAATAAGACGCACACCGGCTGATACTGTTATTGGTCATGTATCACTTGCTTATGAGCTTGTGTATGATGAGAGCGTGCGGATTACTGTGGAACAGGGCTATCTTGCAAAGCTTATGCATTTTCATTCTGATAATGAGGAGACCAACAGAAAGATGGTGATGGTCAGAGAGAAGATGGATTCTTATGTGAAGAAGAGAATTGGGGAGAAAGATGCATAGATAAGGATTGTCTGGAGGAGAATTAGCAAGATAGGAATTGGGGAGAATTAAGGCTTGTCATAAGTGGCAAGTTTAACTATAATGTATATATAAATACACAAGATTGGAGATTGATCATGGATCAGGAGAAAGTTATTGTCATTGACTTCGGTGGTCAGTACAACCAGCTGGTTGCGCGCCGTGTCCGTGAATGTAATGTATATTGTGAGATCTATTCTTACAAGACAGACCTGGCGCAGATTAAGGCCATGAACCCTAAAGGAATTATCCTTACGGGTGGTCCTAACAGCTGTTATGAAGATGGCGCGCCAACATGTACTAAAGAACTTTTCGAACTTGGTGTACCTGTACTTGGTCTTTGCTATGGCGCACAGCTTATGCAGCATGTGCTTGGTGGCAAGGTTGAGAAGGCACCAGTAAGAGAGTATGGAAAGACAGAAACATTTGTAGATAAGAGCAGCGCTTTATTCTCAGATGTCTCAGAGAAAACTATTGTGTGGATGAGCCATTTTGATTACATCTCACAGATTGCACCAGGATTCAAGATTGTTGCCCACACAGCAGACTGCCCAGTTGCAGCAGCAGAGTGTACAGAGAAGAATCTTTATGCAATCCAGTTCCACCCAGAGGTTCTTCATACTCAGGAAGGAACCAAGATGCTTCACAACTTTGTTCGTGGAGTATGCGGATGTGCCGGAACATGGAAGATGGATGCATTTGTTGAGAATACAATTAAGGAAATCCGCGAGAAGGTTGGCAGTGGCAAGGTTTTACTTGCTCTTTCAGGTGGTGTCGATTCATCTGTTGCAGCCGGACTTCTTTCAAGAGCTATTGGAAAGCAGCTTACATGCGTATTCGTAGACCACGGTCTTCTCCGTAAAGATGAAGGCGATGAAGTTGAGAGCGTATTTGGACCAGAAGGACAGTTCGACCTTAACTTTATAAGAGTTAATGCACAGGAAAGATATTACTCTAAGCTTGCAGGCGTTACTGAGCCAGAAGCTAAGAGAAAGATTATAGGGGAAGAGTTTATCCGTGTATTTGAGGAAGAAGCCAAGAAAATTGGTGCAGTTGACTTCCTTGCACAGGGAACTATATATCCAGACGTTGTAGAGAGCGGACTTGGCGGTGAATCAGCCGTAATCAAGTCTCACCACAATGTAGGTGGACTTCCTGATTTCGTTGACTTCAAGGAAATCATTGAGCCACTCCGCAACCTTTTCAAAGATGAGGTTCGTAAGGCTGGTCTTGAGCTTGGAATACCAGAACATCTTGTATTCCGTCAGCCATTCCCAGGTCCGGGACTTGGAATCAGAATTATCGGCGAGGTAACAGCCGATAAGGTTCGTATCGTTCAGGATGCTGACTTTATCTACCGTTCAGAGGTTGACAAGGCCGTAGCTGAGTACAAGAAAGCTAACGGCAAGGCTCCAGCATGGATGCCAAACCAGTATTTCGCAGCCCTCACTAACATGCGTTCCGTTGGTGTTATGGGTGACGAAAGAACTTACGATTATGCGGTTGCACTTCGTGCAGTCAACACAATTGATTTCATGACAGCAGAGAGCGCAGAGATTCCATTTGAGGTTCTCCAGACAGTCATGAGCAGAATTATAAATGAGGTAAGGGGAGTTAACCGGGTATTCTATGATCTGACTAGCAAACCACCTGGAACGATTGAGTTTGAATAATACACAAGAGCCAAGAAACGTTGAATTTACGGCGTTTCTTGGCTCGTTTTTTGTTGCGTGACAATAGAATGACAATAATTTTGGAAAAATTCGAGATACATAGTAAGAAAATTAACTCTCAATAATTTGTCCGTTTATTTGTTTCTTGAAAATACCAGTATCTATGAGCGTTTCGATGGTTCGTGATACTTTCGCATTTGGACAACCAAGCTGAGCAGCAATAGTCTTATGTATTCCTACTTGCCATGGTTGAGCAGGTAACATTTCTTTTACAGTTTCTATAAATTCTTCGTCTATTTGATAATCGTCATATATAAAATCTTTTCTTTTTTCAATAGAAATAAAATCAGGAAGTTGATAATGGGTTGCTAATTCTTTGAGAATCAAATTTGTTTGCTGTCTACTTGACAAATTCCTAATTGACTTAAGATGATTGTCATTGAAGAATTTTATAGTGTTATGCGTTACATCTTCGATAAGTTCTTTAGTTATAAGTTGAGGATTTAATCTTATAATATCGTTTGTACCAAAACTCAGTTTACCAATTACTTTAGCGGTGACTACAAGAGACACAATGGGTCTTACGGATCTCAAATATTTATCTTGGCTTGCTTTAATCGTTCCTTTATAGTTAGGTGTAATGCTATCAACTTTTTTTAATATTATTGCAATGTTAATCCATACAGATAAAGGAATTTGTTCGTTGAACACTTTGTTGTATTGGATGGGATTATTCATAAACTTTGATTTCAATAATACTGCTCTGTGTGGTAATTTTAGAATTAAACTTGTATACCCTCCGGCAAGATATAAAGGGGTTACAATGTCACAAGTAGGAATTCCAAGATTTTGATAATATTTATCTTTGCGTTCATAATATATATCATGTTTGTATAATATTTCTTCTATATCTTTTTGTATTTTATCAGTTGCATGTAATGAATATAGTGGAATTACAGATTGGTTATTGGTTGCTTGTATAATATTTTTTCGTACTAAAGGATCTGTAGATACAACTATTTTAACTAAAACTGAACGGTTGGTAGTATCTGTTCCTCCATTTGAAAAATAGTTGAAAATGGTATTTGTGGTTTGTAATCCATTTACTATTTGTATATTGTCTGTTTCAATAATGTCGTCATATAGAGTGGCGCTTGAAGTAAGAATGGTTATTCCGTTGTTAAGATTCCAAAAATCAATCTTTTCTGAAGATTCTAAAGAATTCATAATATCCGTATTGGTTCTGTTGTTTCCAAGGTAATCACGAACATTTTCCTCAAAAAAGTAGCGTTTTAACTTTTGTTCAGAGTCTGTTATGAAATTGAAGTAGTCTGTTAGTCCAACTAAAACAACAAAATCTTTACCGCATTGGAATCCTTTTTTTATTTTTAATTCCACAGTGCCGTTTCTTTTTGTGCGATATAATATAAGTAATTCTTTAGAACCAATGAATTTCATTTCTGATGTTGTTATAGAAAAAAGTTTATTACATGTAGCCTCAATTTTTCTTCCCTTACATTTGATATTATACGCAACAGTTTCAGAAACACCTCTAGAAATATATCTGATATATATGTTGGTTTTTGTAAGTGCAGGCGAAAGTTTTCTGTATAAGTGTATTAACAACTCCCTCTTAGCTAATATATCACTCTTGTATTTACTTTTTAGCGACTCTGCCTTGATTGTCATATCAAATAATTCTGAAAGAGACGAATCAAGGCTTTCTAGTGGGTTTAATTCGTAGGTGTCGTGATGTTTACAGGTTAAGACATATATTTCCAAATGCGCGTTTGTTCGTGGAAGAATAGCTGACTTGTCTGCGACATAGTTACCATTTACAAAAAAGTAAAGCCCATCAATTCCACCATCGTCGCTACCGTCGACTAAGCCATCAATGATTTGGTCACGAGTTAAATCATAGTTTTTTAGTAGTTCAGATATCGCAAAATCTTCAAAGGCTTTTCCACGATTTTCATTGGTATCATCCATACCGTTTGATGAAATTATGTCATCAAGAATTCCGTCAATTAATATTGTATCATTTGTTGCCATAAATATCTCCTCATATTTTAATCTTTCTTCGGTTTCCGCTTCCTCTTTACATATGAGAAATCCGGAAACAAATCTTTCAATGCTTCTGCAACTTCTTCATTTTCAATCATCTCCTGAACCATCATCTGGTCGTCATCTGCTAAATCAAGAGATACCGAGTAAGATGTATCACTATCTATCGGATTTGCAGGGAAGCGGATTTCTTTCTTGTAGTAATCACTTTCGGTGATTTCTCCGTCATCGAGTTTGTCTCTTAATCTTGCCCAGTACTCAACCATTTTTTTGAATGAATCTAAATCCTCCTGCGGACGAGACCCGGCACTTGGAAGCCGTTCTTCAAACTTTAATACTACTTCGCCATCCTTTATGGTAGGTCGCAATCCATATGCCCATTCCATATCAAATAACACATGGAGTGCACTGAAGATATTTGCTACATCCGGATCTGAAAGTGCAAAGAAGCTGACATTAAGATGATTCGCAATATTAAGCAAAGTTGCTTCGTCGGGATAACGATTTCCTAATTCGTAGTTTCGGATTGTAGACTCATTAAGTCCGCATCGCTCAGCCAATTCCTTTTGGGTAAGTTCGGCTGCGATTCGGAAGTTTCTGATTAAAACGCCTACTCGGCTGGTAAATTTATCGCCCATTACAAAAGCTCCTTCTTTATAAAGCGGATATTCGCAATCCGCGTTGCTACTTGTTCATGAATGCTGCCACTTCGTGGTGGTCAGAAGGGGATAGAATTCCCCTTCTGACACAGGCATCTCCAATAGCTTTGTTCCATATTTCACACGTTAGAAGAAGGAGATTGCCTGTTCAGCATTCAAACTATATACAGTATAACACTAACAGTGCAAAAATGAAATGTTTTTTGATAAATGATATTGACAGTACAGAAATGAACTGTTAATATAATACACAACACAACAGTTCGAAAACGAACTGAATAATAAATGACGAGAGAGGAGGTAGCAGTGTATGGAGAACAAAAGATTTATCAATGTGCAGGATGTGGTGGAAGAGCTTGGAGTCTCGACATCATATGCATATAAGCTCATACGCGAATTAAACGCAGAGCGAGCAGCAGATGGATTTTTGACAATCAAGGGACGAGTCAGCAGACAGTATTTTGATGAACGAATCTATGGAACAACAGATAAGAAAGAGGTGGTTTGATGGCGGTTATTAAGAACCAAAAGACCGGAATGTGGGAGGTCAGGACTTATTACAAGGACTGGACTGGTACACGAAGGCAAAAGACCAAGAGGGGCTTCGCTAAGAAAAGCGATGCCCTTGAATGGGAAAGAGCTTTTAAGTTAAAGGATGAATTGAATATCAATATGAAATTTGCAGATTTTGTGGAACTGTATCTGTCAGATATTCAGCCAAGAATTAAATACAATTCTTACCTGACGAAAAAGCACATTATTGAAACAAAGATTTTGCCATACTTTGGACACAGAAAGTTGAATGAGATTCGTCCGGCGGATGTGATTCAATGGCAGAATGAGATTATGAAGCTCAAGAAGGACAACGGAGAAGCGTATTCTCCGACTTATTTAAAAACAATACACAATCAGTTGAGTGCCATCTTAAATCATGCAGTTAATATGTATGATTTGAAGGATAATGTGGCTCGAAAAGCTGGTTCTATGGGGAAAGAAGAGTCGAAGGAAATTATGTTTTGGACTCAGGAGGAGTATCAGGCATTTATTGAGCAGGTGGCGGACAAGCCAATCTCATATTATGCATTTGAAATTCTGTATTGGACAGGAATTCGTGAAGGAGAACTGCTGGCACTGACACCTAACGATTTTGATTTTACGAAGAAAACACTTCGCATCAATAAATCGTATCAAAGGCTGGAGGGGAAGGATGTAATTACAGATCCGAAGACACCGAAGAGTAATCGAGTGATTGTTATGCCGGATTTTCTTGCTCTTGAAATTGAAGATTTTATCAGTAGATTGGATGGCATTAGAAATGATGATAGGATTTTCACCATTTCAAAGAGTTATTTGCATCACGAGATGGACAGAGGCGCAAAGCTGGCAGGTGTTAAGAGAATCAAGATTCATGGACTCAGGCATTCACACATTTCACTGCTGATTCATATGGGCTATTCGGCACTTGCGATTGCTGAAAGAGTAGGACATGAGGCAGTTGATATCACTTATCATTATGCACATTTATTTCCAACGGTACAGTCAGATATGGCTGTGCATCTAGATTCAGAAAGGGAGGAGCTTATCAATGTCAGAAAAAAATAGAGATGCAAAAAACAGATGGAGAACGGTGACAGTGGCATTTCGCTTGTCACCGGAAGAAAATGAGGAACTTACTAACCGCGTAAAAATGTGCGGGTGCAGGACGAGACAAGAGTATATTATACAAAGCATTCTGCATCAGAAGGTTGTGGCTACAGGCAATCCGCTAATGCTGGTATCATTTCGGCAGAATCTGCAGCACATTGAAGCAGAACTGGAGCGGTTACAAAAAGCGGATGACATGGATTCGGAGCTGCTAACACCAATCAGAACTATGCTGGAGATATTGGAGGCGTTTCGCGAAACGCCTCGTACTCTGGCAGGTATGGAGAGGCTGACAGCCAGTGATGAAGACTAAAAATGTGTTGAATATCGAAAGGAAGCGATTAACATGGGACAGCAAACATTATTTGAAAAAATAGGTGTTCAGTATGAGGAAAGAGACGGATTGTTTTATCCGTTAATCACATTAGATATTAAGGATAATGGTGTGAATGTTGGAAAATACGGGCATATGTGGATGCAATATTTAAAGTCAGAATATCCACAGCGGTATCGGAGTCTGCTACGATTCGGGGAACTGAACCAAAAGGCAGCAGAGGTAAATGAAGTGGCTTATGAATTGCTTGAGGATATTGAAACGGAATGGCTACAAAAGCATAAGCCGAGGAATAAAAATTCTTTTTCAGAAATGTATAAGCTGAGAACGGAAGCAAGGCTGATAGCAGAGGAAGTTGTATTACATGATGTGGTGAATTGTTTTCACTAGATGCAAAGGATGGCATGATACATAGCTCATTTATTCCTACCGGAGCATAGAGATTTTTGTTGTACTTTGGCAGGATAGAGGCAAGTTGTAGACTTCGTATGAAGTGGAGTCGCAGTTGGTAAACAATATGTCGCGTATCCGCGACTATAGCCTCTCCGGCGAGGAGCGCAAAACCCGCTTGCGGGTCTGCATTTTTGATGCCGCAGGTGTCAAAAGTGCTTTTGCGTTACTTTTGACAAAAGTAACAAAACCTTCCCTGGGAAATTTACTGATATGTGCCGTATCCGGCACGAGTACGGATAAGAAGGAGGTGTACGCATACATAGGAAAAGGAGGTAGATTTCAGATGGAAAGAACGATTAGTTTTATGAATGGGGAAGGGTCACTTGGTCATAATACAAGAGCATTTATTGCGGCAAATGTGGATGCAGACAGAACAAAAGATAATATCACTCTTGTGCATGAAGATTTGAAAAAGGTGTATCACAAATTGTTTGATGATTCTCTTAAAAAGTACAATGCCAAGCAGAAACGCAAAGACAGGCAGATTAAGAATTATTATGACAAGATTTCAAGAAGCAAGCAGGAGAAGCTTTTTTATGAAGTCATTGTGCAGATAGGGAACAGAGATGATACCGGCGTGGGCAGTGCTGCGGCTGATACTGCAGTTAAGGCATTACAAGATTATGTGGAGTTATTTATTCGCAGAAATCCACAGCTATATGTATTTGGGGCTTATATTCATATGGATGAAGAGACGCCACATGTGCATATAGATTTTGTACCGTTTTCAACAGATAACAAGAGAGGATTAGAAATAAAAAATTCCCTTAAGGGTGCGCTTGCCTCCAGAGGTTTTGAAAGTGAGGGCAAGGGTAATACCGAATGGCAGCAGTGGTGGGAGGCAGAGAAAGAAGATATTGCCATGATAATGCAGAAATACGGTGTTGGCTGGAAAAAACTGGATACACACAATCCACATTTGTCGGTTTTGGATTATAAAAAGCAGGAGCGTAGCCGGGAAGTCAAAGAATTAGAGCAGGAGCTTGAAGATATCGGTGTTGTAATTGAGTTAAAAGAAGAACGAGAAGCTCAGTTGAACGATGAGATTCATAAACAACAAATGTGTTTGAAAACAGAACGAGAGGAAGCGGAAAAGACCTTAGCGATAGTAACATCCCTGAAAGATAGAATCATGGAAGAAGGGGTTGCACAAGAAAAATATAATAAAGCTTTGGCTGCTGATGGTCAGGAATTGGAAGATATTATTGCAGATAAAAAGAAACAGTTGGCAGATGTGCAGGTAGCACTTAATAAGGCTCGTGCAGTATTTGAGAATGCAAATGAAAAACTGGCTCAGGCAGAGGAAGAATTGTCAGAGGTTAAAAAACTTAGGGATGACCTGATAAAGCAGGGTGAAGGGGATTATTATCTAAAGGAAGAGGTTATTCAGCTGAGGTATGAAAACCAAAATCTGAAAAAAGAAAACAAGGGGCTGCAGGAGAAACTGGATAAGGCGTATGAATTTATGAAAAAGTTTGTGATTGAAGGAAAGTCAATGCTTGATAAGTTTCTGGAGTGGATTGGCGAGAAGGTTAGAGAGGGGAGGGGGAGGTGATACAAAATTAATAGAATTGTTAAGATCTTGTAGTGGAGAAAACCTAGTATTTGTGGTAGAATTATCTTGAGTTTTTGTATACTTTTTTCTAATAGCTGCAAGGACTACACAGAAAAATTGGATGCCGGAGTACAGATTATTGGACTTATTAATATGATATAATTTATATGGCTAAATCTTATGACTTGGGTGGATAGGAGAAGGTATGCGGACAATGTTGTTAAGCTTTAAACCTGAATGGTATAACAGGATTAAAGAAGGAAGCAAGATTTTTGAATATAGAAGAACATTTCCAGATGAAGAAATATTGGCATATATGTATGTGAGTAGTCCAATGAAAATGATAGTGGGAAAGATTCATCTGGGACGAAAAATAGACATCAACACTTGGAAAGAGGAATACAAGGAAGACGCACAGGTGTGTGAAAGGGTAGATGATTTCCTTACAAGACACACATATGCCATGCCTATCTTATCTTTTCGGATGACCAAGGAAATAGACTTGGAAACACTTCGGAAGTTTAATCCGAATTTTGTATGTCCTCAAATGTATTATTATCTGGAAAACTATCCTGAATTGTTTGAGTTTATTAAGAAAAATGCAACAGACATTGGAAAGCCACAAGTTAATTCATTTGAAAACATAGGAAAAGAAGAGATATGTAGAAAACAATACTAGGAGGTCTTGTTATGGGTGATTTTGGTGATGCAGAAAGAAGAATATTAGCATTTATGGCTGAAGGAACAGAGTTCGTGTTCCAAGAGAAGAATTATAAAATAATTCTTTCAGGAAAACCAACATGCCATAAAGGTGAGCCTAAAACAGATATTTATATTTTAGCAGAATCGTCATCTGATAAGGTGGAAATAAAAATATCATATAAAAAAGAAAACGCTGATTTTATTGAGAATAAGATGAGTGCAGATAGAGCAGAGCAATTATTCGGCGAGGACTGGGTAAATATTATTGAGCAATCGACAATGGCTATAAGTGATAGATTTGAAGAAAGAATGCTCATATATAAGAATAAGTTTAAGAGAACGGAAAAGGGCGCTATCACTTTGGGATGGAAGTTTGAGCTTTTAAACAAAAATAGTGGAGATTTATCAGGTAAAATGCTACTTACAGAAGAACAGGTTATTGATGTGTATGCAGGTAGTAATTTGGTAGATGATAAACGAAATGCTATGGTGTCAGGACAGGTTATTGAGAATAGCGGCATAGCCAATTACATATTGATGGATGAAAATGTAAATTCGGCACAAGACGTAATTGATAAAATGGTTCCGATTAAAGAGTATGTGAAGATGCACCCTGATATTTACTTTGCATGTAAGGCATTGAATTATCGTACATTTGCTGGAAAATGGGATGGAGACAGACCACTTTCGGTTCAAGTGTATTGGAATGCTGAAGACAATAAACTTGTTCCCGAATTGGTGTATGATCAGCCATTAACTGTTAAGGGAAATGAAGTGGCGAACAGGTTGTTGCATTATATGAAAAAGCTAAACATTAAAACAACAGACGACATTGATGATGACAATGCCGGGACAGATAGAATAATTTAGAGGTGAAACCATGGCTGTTATTTTAGAAGAAAGAGGGCGTGGCAAATTTAAGCCGGCTCCAGATTATAAAGTGGATGAAGTCAAGGAACTTTTGAATGCTAAAATTGAAGAAGAAAGACAAGCGTTTGCTGATTGTAGTGAAGAAATAGAGTTTGATAAACTCAACTATGATCCGAATAAATGGAACTTGCTGTCATTGTTTTCGGGATGTGGTGGTCTTGATTTAGGATTTGAATTAGCTGGATTAAAAGCCGTTATGGGTGAAGAAGTTATGGAAGCTGCATTTGCTGATAAAAAGGTTTTTGATGAAAACATTAATAATAATGTGTTTAATACGATTTATGTAAACGATATATTTGATGAGGCAAGAGAAACCTATGCACAGAATGCGGGTAAATATATATATATGGACAAAAGCGATATAAGAAAGATAAAGGAGTTTCCTAAGGCGGATATTGTATTAGGAGGTTTCCCTTGTCCGGGTTTTTCTGAGGCTGGACCGAGACTGGTTGATGATAAGAGAAACTTTTTATATTTGCATTTTATTCGTTGTTTGATGCAGAGCAAACCGAAAATTTTTGTGGCTGAGAATGTAAAAGGAATGATGACTCTTGGCAAGGGCGAGGTTTTTAAACAGATTGTTCAGGATTTTGCAGCAGCGGGATATACAATATATCACAAACTTTTAAACTCGGCAGAATATGGTGTGCCACAGATAAGAGAACGAGTGATTTTGGTTGGTGTCAGAAATGATATAGACTTTGAATATGTACATCCAGAACCAACACATGGGTATGGTGTTGAAGGCTTAAAAGAAGTAGTTACGCTTCGTGATGCGATTGGTGATTTGGAAGATAATCCGGGAGATTATTTTACCGGTTCGTATTCGACCATTTTTATGTCACGTAACCGAAAGAAACTTTGGACACAACCAAGTTTTACGATTCAGGCATCTGGTAGACAGGCACCTATCCATCCGGCAGGAGAGCCTATGGTGCATGTAGGTAAAGACAAATATATCTTTAGTGATGGTGAAGAAAACAATAGAAGGCTGTCGGTTAAAGAGATTGCTAGAATACAGACATTCCCTGATTGGTATGAGTTTAGCAGGGGAACAAGTAATAGAAACGATAATGCAAAGTTGGATTTGGTTTATAAGCAAATCGGGAATGCAGTGCCGGTAAGATTGGCATTGGCTGTTGCTGAACCGATTGCAGTGTTTGCAAAGGAACTGTTGGAGAAAGAAAAAGAAGAAGCGGAATATGTTGTTATTCGTAATGTAGGAGAGCAGAAAAGGATGATGGCATAAAAAAGCAATAATTGATTCTGGAAAGGGAAGTGGTGAGAACGTGCAGGATTTTTCAAGTGTAAATATAAAAAATATGATTATTCATAATGTGGGAAATAAAGTTAAAGGTGAATCGTTAGAGATATCAACGGAAATATGTGATGCTAATAATGAAGTAACAAATCAATATTTGAAACAATTCTTTTTTTCTACATTTAAATTTGATGTAACATATAGATTTGTACATGAAACAGATATTGCAATGAATGAAATATATAATTATGTTAAACATATATTTGAAAACCCAAGTGAGTTTTATGAACAATCTGTCAATATTGCTAAACACTTGTATGAAGTGTCAGTGCATCCCAATATAAAAGCAGGAGAATTGTATATAGTTTATTTACAAAATTGCATAATAGATGATAATGTTACTGATGCAATAGGAATTTATAAATCGGAATCTAAGGATTATTATTTGCAAGTAAATAGTAATGGAAAGAGATATGATATTGAATGTCAACAGGGTATTAATCCTAAGAAATTGGATAAAGGTTGTCTTATATTTAATTTGTCAGATTCAAATTATAAGGTATATATTGTGGATAGAAATATTAATGATGCTATGTATTGGAAAAAGAATTTTTTGATGATTGAGGAAGAAAAAAATGAATATACCAATACAGCAAAGGTATTGAAGTCTTGTAAAAAATATATTGCTAAAAAAGAAAATATAGAACCTGAAAAAAGATTGGAACTGATGAACAATTCTGTAGAGTATTTTGAAAATAATGAAGAATTTGATTTGGAAAAATTCACAGAAAAAGTATTTGATAATCAGGAAGAATCGGATAAATTTAAAGTTTATATAGATTCGTATGATGTAGATAACAAATTTAGTATATCGTCGAATGCTGTAACTAAAATTAAGAAGACAATAAAGAAATGCATCAAGTTAGATGATAATGTGGAGATTAAATTTAGTGATACTGTAGATGACATTGATAATCTGATTGAGAAAGGTTACGATAGGGAAAAGAAAAGAAAATACTATAAAATATATTATAATGATGAAGATTAGGAGGTGCAAATATAATGGCCGGTGGTGAAAAAGCGAAAAGTTCGGGCGAATATGGAGAACAAATTGTAAAGAACATTCTTGAGCTGATGGGATGGAACAATGCAAATAGTGGGGTGACGGTACCATGTGTACATAAAGAAAAACATAAAAAGGAAAATTCTAAAGAACCCCAAAAGCATGGAATTGATTATGTCTATACATATAAATCTCAATTAAGGGATGCCACTAAACAAGATGTTTTGGTAAGTGTTAAATGTAGAGATGGGTATCCAGCAACAGATAGCGGAGTGAAAAGTAAATTTAAGGAATTTGTATTGGATTTGGCGTATGCAATGGAGTGCTATCCAGCATGCGAATTAGCCAAGAAAAAGATACCTAATACAGATAAGAAGGTTATATCAGGGCTGATATTTTGGATTGATCGAGGAAGTGAAGATGGTCGCGAAAATGAAAGTGTGATAGACAAAATAGGGAATTTTTATATGAATCAAGAATGTGTATATGAAACAATAGCATTGGTGGACAACAAAAGGGCACAATTCTTATATCAGTTGTTATCATACACTCGTTCAAAATATGGTAAGGAAAATGTTGAGTTTTTTTATATTGATACGGGATTGAATAATTCTAGTATACAACGCGTATATAGAGGAAAAGAAATGCCATATGAGTATGTTAACTCAAATGTTATCCCATTGGCAATTAGCAATGGTGACGAAAAAAGATTGTTTATTGGTGTTGCGGAATCTTTTTGCAAAGAGTATTTAGAACGTTTGATAGGATTGGCACAGGAATTAACTAGTACATGGACTGCAAAGGTTACAATTGCATTTCCAGATTATAATTCATTTGAACATAGGGAAGCGGTTTTGATGGCAAAAAGTTCTTTTGAAAATGCAGATTTTGTGAACAGTATTGAGGTTATAACATATAAACCAGATTTCAGAGATGAGGTGATTTAATATATGGAAGAAATAAATATAAAAACATTGCTTCCAGTTGGTGAAAAACTAAAACCATTGTTAAGCAAATCATGTATAAGTGAGGCTGATTTGAAGGGGATTTTAGCAGAACGTGGGGTATTTATTGGCGATAATTCTAAACAAATGTCAATTCCTCTTTTGACACTTTCAATAATAAGTCCTAAAGAGTTTGAAAAATTGCAAGAGTTTCAAAAGACCAAAGAAGACAGTGTGAAATTTCGAACCTCTAAAATCGAATCATCAACAACTGAAAATTTAAATGATATAGTGCCACTTTCTTTGATTGAGCCTCAAAAAATAGTAGATGATTCAAGTAATTATACTGTTAATACTGATATGCAATTTACAATGAACTCTGAAAATAATCTTGTTCTAGAATACGAAATTTTGCGAGAGGATATTACAAAAGATTGGGCAAATTGTGAGAGTAAATTTTCAGGAAGAGTTGAAATTGTAAAAGATGAAAAAACAAGAGAAATTACATTTAGAAATGAGTTCACATCATCTGAAACCGAAGCAATTAATCGAAAAGTTGTTAAGGATGTAGTGAAACTTTTAAAGGACAAAGGTGCAGTAGCAACTTCTGATAATGCAACAGAGCTATCTGCTAAAGAATTCAGTAATAATCAACGATTTATGTTTATGCTGTCAATAGCTAATAACAGTCCAAATGGATTTTTAGAGTTTGAAGCAGTGAAAAATATAGAAATAGGACCAGATAGGGAATCAAAACAGCCGTTGCCCGATTCTGCAAAATGGATGAATGGAAGTGTAAAAAATATTATAATTAACAGTGAAAAAGGGGAAACATTAGAGAATGTAGAATACATTTCTGATCCGTCATATCATGATGTGCTAATACTTAGGCAAGTTCAGGCACAGTATAGATTCGAATTTGGAGAAATGAATGGATTTTGCATTATTGAATACGGTTTTCCACATTATTTTAGAAAATATGTAAAAGGAGATGCATTTGAATCTCGTTTGGCAAATATTTATTTTGGCAAAACAAGTAAAAGTCAAAATGTAAAAAATGCAACTAGATTGATATTAGAAGAATTTGAAAAATTATATCAAACGCAATATCATTTGTGCTTGAAAAGATAAAATAGGTATAAGCATATTAGGGATTATATGTTGAGGTGTTGAATTATTGTGCTGACAATAAAATGACAATACAATCTTCATAAAATCCACGCAACAGGTAGAATTCAGACAAAACTCTCGGCGTTCTACTGCAAAAAGCAATCTCGAACACCACAAAACAACTTTACAATTAAGAGTTTGAATAAAAAGATAAATCCCTACAAAGCCTGTATTTATGGGCTTTGTAGGGATTTTTTAGATGGTAATGGGTACGATTTGGGTACAAAATATTTATTTACGTTTAGATACAGTAGTTTTATTGCCTAATTTTGAAATCGCATTTGCACATATTTCTGTTAAAGGCTCTCCGATTGCTGCTTTATAGTTAAAACCTAATAATTGCATTGTTTTTAGTGTGTCAACACTAATTAATTCTTTGATTTGTTCATAACTTTCAACTTGAGATTTGACCTTCGCAATTTCATCTTCTCCCTTTGGAAGGGCATTTGCGATTTGTATAGATTTAATAATTTCAAGTATATTCGAAACGGTATTATGTAAGTGTTGAATATCTTCGTCACTAATAACAACTTTTTCAAGTTCTGACTTGTAAGACTGTGCAATACGTATTGCTTCGTCACGTTCCAAAAGTAGTTCGCTCACAATTTCGTCATAAGTATTACGAACTTTATCAGTATTCTTTTCATCTCTGATAGCTTTGATTTTTGTTGAGACTGCGGTGGCAGTTCCCTTTACTGCTAATTCTGCAAGAGATGCTCCTAAAGCGACTAATTCAGTAGTGTATATAGTATCCATATGTGCATCCTCCTTTTAATCATGTTTGTGCGCATTATATAAAAACATAAATTCATCTGCAAATTTTTTAACAAAATCTTTATCCAGTGCAGTAGCTAATGTTTCATTGTTACTCATTGCATTTCTACTCCAATTGTATGAGCCATGCATAACATATTCAAGATCAATAATACAGAATTTATCATGCATCCTGTTCCGGGAGTTTTCACCCCATTGAGGAATTTTTACTACTTCAAAATTAGCACATAAGTTTTTTAGTAATCGACTGTTAGAAGGTTCATCGGAAGTAAGAATTCGTATTTGAATACCATTGTTCCTTTTTTGGAGTAATTCATTGTAAATATCATCGTCAGTAATCCAAGCAACTGCACACCAAATCAAATATTTTGCATTGCGGATTCCTTGTATAATGGTGTCTTTAATCTCTGAAAAAAATGCATCATGTTCCTTATAATTATCGATATCTAAATCAATAGGTTTAGGTTTTATATTTAATTGATTAAAATCATAATCATCTGTTTCGATATATACCATAGATGCAATATCTTGTAAGTTTTTTTGCAAATTCCTTGCTTCTTTTAAAAGGGGAATAGGAACTCTAAGATCGATATTCTCCCAGCATTGCCAAGATCTTGTGGCAAAGGAACTTGTTTTATCAAAGTATATAACGGAATTACGCAGAATAGTTAGCATCTCTTCCTTTTTTTCGTAATCATCATATTTAATGGTTTCAATCATCGTTTTTAAAAATTGGTCTTCGGTCATTGTCATAATCCTTTCTTTATGAATATTAAGGGTGAGTCAAGCATACATATTTTACTCATTATGATTCAATCCTATCTTATCCATTACCTCATCATGAGCTTTCTGGATTTTTAATCTAGCCTGCCACGTCTCCGATTCCGGATAAATATCCATCCAAAGATTAAAGTCCGCTTCCGCTTTCAGCAGTGCTTCGCCACGTTTTTTCACATCTTTGATTTCGTTACATTTCTCAACTTCATCCATATATTTCTTATAACGTTCTAACCATGATTGCATCAGCGATAATGTTCCAAAACTGATGCCTACCATATCATTTCCGTCTTTATCCTGATATTCAAATAATGAACCGTCATACTGGCGGAATATCTGAAAAAGTCGGTGTATAGCCTTTATACCATCAAAGTCTGAATTTGCAAGTACTTCAGGGTTGACCGCAAGTGCTTCTGCTATTTTTTCAAGAGATGCTGGTTTGGGATTTCTTCTGCCACTTTCGTAAGCACGAATATAGGCTTCGCTTGCACCAACCATTTCTCCTAATTGTCTTTGAGTTAGGTGACGTTCCTGACGGATGTGCCTTATATTTTCACCAACTGTCATTGTGATTTCCTCCTGCTTTAAAGCTATGGATGTTTCAACATCATATATAGCATACCACACAAGATAAAAAAATAAAAGAAAAAAGATATTGACACGAAACAAATGTTACGATATTATAAAAACGAAACAAAATGATACTATACAGAAATAAAGAAAGAAAAGAACACTATGAACGAAAAAATTTATTACAGTGCAGAAGACATTGCAAAGATGCTCGGTGTGAGCATGGGAAAATCTTACAAGATTTTACGAGAAATGAATAAGGAACTTGCTGGAAAAGGCTTCCTTACAATCGCAGGTAAAATTCCGGTGGAGTATTTTCGTGAAAAATGGTATGGCGGAGCCAAGGAGGTGAGTGCATGAGCTGCAGTGCAAAACGAGATTCAAATGGAACGTGGCATATCCAGTACCGGTGGACAGACTGGACGGGAACCAAGAAAAAATCCCAGAAGCGAGGATTTAAAACAAAGAAGGAAGCAGAGGAATGGTATGCACATTTCATATTGCAGCAAACTTCTGATCCGACCATGACCTTGAATGATTTCTGGGAAATATATAAGGCAGATATGGAGAAACGACTGCGGAAAACCACCATGAAGCAGAAAGAATATGTGATGAAAGATAAGGTTCTTCCGTATTTTGGAAATACGCCAATTAATGCAATCACAGCTCCTATGATACGAAAGTGGCATCGGAGCAGTATCTATCAGGCGATGCTATTAAGCGGAAAACTAAAGGGACATTTGTTTATGATGCAGGAACAGGCAGAGACACAGTTTGATCTGCTTGTAAAGCAAATGGCAGAACAAGAGGGCGTGACTGAACATCTGAAAGAGAAAAATCAGATGCTTGGGGTGCAGAGGATGAATAATATTCGAGAGAGAGCGGAGGAGATTGTGAGAGCAACGTTATTACAATGATGATTACACACTACAACAGAAGGCTGATTTTATCGAATCAGCTTTCTGTTGGTTATATACCAATATGCATGCAAATACTAGACCTAAGTAGGAGAAATTGGCAGATGGGAGGCAAAAATACATGGAAGATATAAATATTTATGGATATATGCGAGTGTCATCTAAGGAACAAAATGAGGATAGACAGAAAATCGCATTAACGGAGATGGGAGTACCTGAGAATAACATTTATATGGATAAACAGTCGGGTAAGGATTTTGAGAGAACACAATATAAGCGGTTATTGCGAAAATTAAATGAAAACAGTGTGCTGTATATCAAGTCGATTGACCGCTTAGGCAGGAATTATGGGGAATTGAATGAGCAGTGGCGCATTATTACAAAAGAGAAGAAAGCAGATATTGTTGTTATAGATATGCCGCTGTTAGATACCAGCAGAGAAAAGAATTTGCTTGGAACATTTATCAGTGATGTCGTCCTGGCATTGCTTAGCTATGTTGCAGAAAATGAACGCATCAATATCAAGCAAAGACAGGCGGAGGGAATTGCAGCAGCGAAAGCAAGGGGTGTAAAGTTCGGCAGACCACCATTACCAATCCCACAAAACTTTTATCAGATGCACAAAGACTGGCGGGCAGGGAAAATTACAATAGAAGAAGCTGCCAAGGCTTGTAATATGTGCCCTAAGACGTTTTACAGCAAGGCAGTAAAATATGAAAAATGCAGTTAAATAGTTTATGCGTTCTAACTGAAATGGTATACATTTCCAGTAATCATATACATAAAACCATTCTTACATATTGTATCACGAAATCAGTCGAAATTCAGTAATTTTCTGTCAAAACTTCGTGGAATTTCACAGTTACAAATCCAAATTTTTCTCGTGAAAAAAAGTATACATTTTTTCCAAGCTGGCTATCAAGGATAGCCGGCTTTAGAAATGAGGATAAAAATGGATAAGTTAATTGATCTGAATACTTATCCGGTCAGTAAAAATCTTAAAGCATTGCTGAAGGATAAGACAACAAAGAAAAATATTATATTTGCAACTTCGGTATATAGTTCCAAAGGTACTCCAATCAAGGAAACTGAGCAGATGACAGAAGAAATCTTAAAGGGATTTACGCAATATGAGATACAGCCGAGGGTGCTAAAGAATAAGAAACAACAGCAGGAACGTACCAGAGCCAAAGCCGAGGTGTTTACGCCATCGTGGATATGCAACAAAATGAATAACCATTGCGATGAGGAGTGGTTTGGAAGAAAAGATGTTTTTAATGTTGAATGTGAGCAGGGTTGGCTAGTAAACACAGAAAAAGTGGAGTTTGACACAGCGGATGGATGGAAAAAATATGTCGATTCCAAAAGGCTTGAGATTACCTGCGGTGAAGCTCCCTACATTGTATCACGCTATGATGCAGCTACCGGAGAACTGCTTGAGATTAGGCAGCGGATAGGAATTTTAGACAGAAAACTGCGTGTGGTAAATGAAAATACAGACAGTGCAACTGAATGGTTCAAATGGGTGCTTCGAGCATATCAGAGTGTGTATGGTTATGAATTTCAAGGAGACAGCCTTCTGATTGCAAGAATCAATTTGCTCATAACTTTTGTGGACTATATGCAGGACAGGTGGGGGAGAGTTCCAACAGATGTAGAACTGCGAAAGATTGTGAATGTTATTGTCTGGAACCTGTGGCAGATGGATGGAATATCCGGGACGATTCCCTTTGGAAAGCCCAAAGAGGAATATCATCAATTCAGTCTATTTGACTTTGTGGTAGCAGATGAGCCGAGAAAGCAGGATATAGAAGAACCGGAAGAAGTGTACTGCCGGATCTATGACTGGCGCAGCGATAAATCGCTGACGTATAAAAGCATGAAGGAAGGTAGATGAGATGAAATTTGATTTTGCGATTGGAAATCCGCCGTATCAGGAGGATAGGCAAGGAAATAGTAATACAGCATTACCAGTATATCATCAATTTATGGAAGCAGCTTATAGTGTTAGTAATGCAACGGAGCTTATTACGCCAGCTCGATTTTTGTTCAATGCAGGAAGAACTCCGAAGGATTGGAACCAGAAAATGCTTCGTGATGAACATTTTAAAGTGATGGAGTATGAAGCGGATGCAAGTACAGTATTTTGTAATACAGATATAAAAGGTGGGGTTGCCATTACATATCGAGATAAAGCAAAAAAATATGGGGCAATAAAAACATTTACGATACATGAGGAGATAAACGGAGTATTGAAAAAAATACATCCATGTATTGAAGAGAGTGGAGCAATGTCAAATATTGCTTTTGTAGCATCAAAATTTAATACAAGTAATTTATTCAGAGATTATCCGCAATATGACGGACATGAGCGCAGAATGTCAAGTAACATACTGGAATTTGAGTGCTTTCATGAAAATAGAGATATAGACGATATATTGATTTATGGAATATATAAAGGGAAAAGATATGGTCGTTTTATTAACAAAAAGTATGTTGATTTGACAGATAAGCAGATTGAACAATACAAGATAATAACGCCTAAAGCAGATGGAAACGGATCATTTGGAGATAAACTAACAAATCCAGAAGTCCTGAAACCAATGACAGGCTTTACACATACATTTTTAGGAGTGGGTAGTTTTGAAAGGGAACAAGAGGTATTGTCTGCACTCAAATATATAAAAACAAAATTTGCAAGAACTTTATTGAGCGTTTTGAAAATAACACAAGATTTGAATGCTGATAAGTGGAAATATGTTCCACTCCAAGATTTTACCGACAAATCCGACATCGACTAGTCAGTATCTATAGCAAACATAGACAAGCAACTCTACAAAAAATATGGACTTTCCGAGGAAGAAATCACTTTTATTGAAAATAATGTAAAGGAGATGGAATAGCATGAATAAACCTAACATTCAGACAACCAAACAGGTAGTTCCAATGCTTTATGGCTATTCTACTCCGGAAGTGGTTCGTCATAACGGTTGGACGAAAATAGGATATACAGAGCAGGATGTAGAAACTCGTATCAATCAACAGACACATACTGCTGATGTTAAGTGGCAGCTTGAATGGAAAGGAAATGCCACTTTTGATGATGGTTCAGGGGAGACATTCATAGATAAGGACTTTCATGCTTATTTGCGAAAATCCGGTATAGAGCAGGAAAATGGAAAAAATAATGAATGGTTCCATGTGGATGGCACCACATCAAAGCAAATGTTTCGTGATTTCAGGGAAGATCATGGCATCATAAAAACGACAGATACAGTTATTCCGTACAAATTGCGTGAGGAGCAGCAGCGTGCGGTTGCAATGACGGTTGATTATCAGGCAGCGCATAAAGATGGCGAGTTCCTTTGGAATGCCAAGCCGAGATTTGGAAAGACATTATCGGTCTATGATTTTGTGCAGAAAACCGGTGCAGAAAAAGTACTGATTGTGACAAACCGACCAGCGATTGCAAATTCGTGGTTTTCAGATTATGCCAAATTTCTGGGTAGTGAATCAGGGTATCTTTTTGTGAGTGAAGTTGATGCACTAAAAGGGAAAAGAGGTGTGTTGACAAGAGAAGAATATACACATTTTCTTTTAGAAAAAGACAGTGAAAATGTAAAATGTATTGAATTTGTATCCTTGCAGGATATGAAAGGTTCCATTTATTTTGGAGGTCAGTATGATAAATTAGGTGAGGTCGCAAATATGGAGTGGGATATCCTTGTCATCGACGAAGCACATGAGGGTGTGGATACCTACAAAACAGATGTTGCATTTGATCGTATTAAGCGTAAATTTACGTTGCATTTGTCGGGAACACCGTTTAAAGCACTTGCCAATAATAAATTTGCTGATGATGCTATCTATAACTGGACTTATGCAGATGAACAGAAGAAAAAACGTGACTGGGATGTTTCAGCAGAGGAAGAAAATCCGTATTCAACATTGCCACAACTTAATCTTTATACTTATCAGATGTCAGAAATTATCAAGGATGAGCTTCAGCAGGGCATAGAAATTGACGGAGAGACAGAAGAATATGCATTTGATCTGAATGAGTTTTTTGCGGTTACCAATGGTAAGTTTAACCATGAATCTTCCGTTGATAAATTTCTCGATGCCCTGACAAGACAGACAAAATTTCCATTTTCTACCGAAGAATTGCGAGATGAATTAAAGCACACCTTCTGGCTGCTCGATAGGGTAGACAGTGCAAAGGCGCTGGCAAAAAAATTAAGGGAACATCCAATATTTCAGGAATATGAAGTTATTCTTGCTGCTGGCGACGGCAAACTAGACGATGATGAGGAAACAATGAAATCTTATGATAAAGTGGTTGCGGCTATTGCACAGCATGAAAAGACCATTACTTTGTCGGTAGGACAGCTTACGACAGGAATTACAATTCCAGAATGGACAGCAGTGCTGATGCTTAGTAATATGCGATCCCCGGCACTTTATATGCAGGCGGCATTCCGGGCACAGAATCCTTGTCTGTTTAAAGTTGGGACATCTTTCAAGAGAAAAGAAAATGCTTATGTATTTGACTTTGATCGGGCAAGAACACTTACCATATTTGAGCAGTTTGCCAATAACCTGAATCCTAATACTGCCAAAGGTGGAGGTACCGCAGAGGAACGCAAAGAAAATGTGAAAGAACTGTTAAATTTCTTCCCAGTAATCGGCGAGGATGAACAGGGAGAATTGGTAGAACTGGATGCAGAAAAGGTACTGACGATTCCAAGAAAAATCCGCTCTGTTGAAGTTGTGAAGCGTGGGTTTATGAGCAATTTCCTGTTTCAGAATATCAGTAACATCTTTGGGGCACCAAAGGAAGTCATTGATATTATCACAAAGTTTGAACCAATAGAAGAACCAAAGAGCAAGGTAAATCTGACGGAGGAAGTGCAGAAAGATCTATCGCTTGATGAAAATGGGGAAGTGGCTCTTAGTGATGAATTTGTGATTGGAAGAACGAAAGATGTTTTTGGTGATAAAATTTACGATGTGACATCTCAGGTGCAGGAAACAATGACGCAGATGGAGCAGGCACCGGACAAGGTGCAGAAAGCCATCGATAAACTGAAAGAAGCAGTAAAACAGAGTGCAGTCAAGGCTGTTGTGGATACTGCGCAGTCTACCTATGGCTCTGATATGAAAGCAGCAGATAAAAGACAGATTGAATCAAAATTGAACCATAAAGCCAATCGGATGATTGACAAGTTACATACCAATTATGAGATTGAGCGAAATGTCATAGAAAATCAACGTGTTGCTGAACAGCAGGCAAGATATGAAACCGGAAAAACATCAGAGCAGATTGATAAAGAATTTGAGCAGAAGCAGCAGAAAGCTATGGAGAAATTTAATGAGGAATTGACAACTGCTATTTCTAATTTTGCAAAAGAATCCACGAAAGAGACAGTCAAGACCGTAGAAACCAAGAAAAAGGAACGAGAAAAGGAAACAATCGAGGATGGCGTCAGAGATCACCTGCGTGGCTTTTCAAGGACAATTCCATCATTTCTTATGGCGTACGGAGATCATACGATAACGCTTGCCACCTTTGATACCATCATTCCGGATAAAGTTTTTCTGGAAGTGACAAGTATCACGTTGGATCAGTTCAAGTTCTTGCGTGATGGTGGTGATTATGTTGAGGAAGAAACCGGACAGACTAAGCACTTTGAAGGACAGCTATTCGATTCGGTGGTATTTGATGATTCTGTAAAAGAATTTCTAGTCTTAAAGAAAAAACTTGCCGATTATTTTGATGAAAAGAGCGTAGAGGATATATTTGATTATATTCCACCGCAGAAAACCAACCAGATATTTACACCAAAGACAATGGTTAAGAAAATGGTGGACATGCTGGAGCAGGAGAATCCCGGTTGCTTTGATATGCCGAATAAGACCTTCATTGATTTGTATATGAAATCCGGTTTGTACATTACAGAGATTGTGAAGCGATTGTACCAGAGTGACGAGATGAAAAAGCAATTCCCAGACAATAAGGAACGCTTGAAGCATATCTTTGAAAAGCAGGTGTACGGACTTGCTCCAACGGAAATCATATATAAGATAGCAACAAGTTACATATTGGGCTTTGATGAGGATACAAAGGACATCAAGCATAATTTCAGACAGTTAGATGCTTTGCCTTATGCAAAGGATGGAACGCTGGAGCAGATGTTGGATGAGCTGTATTCTGAAGATGAGTAGATGAGAGGATGCACCCGGAAACGGGTGCATTTTTGAATTGAAATTTTTGAAAATTATCTTCATCTATAGTAAAGACATTTGTTGTTATTAATAATACTTTCTAGTATAATTGGAACTAAAGAGTAAAAAATTTTAAAATATGTATTGTAATAATGAAATAGATAAATATTGGGAGAGAAAACATGGAAATAGAAGAGAACTTTTTTGATAAATTAAAAAATGAGAAAAGGTGCGTCAAAATAAGGAATTCTATTGATTATTGTACAGAAATTTCAAATAATGCAGATGATATGGAAGCTGTTGAACGTCTACGAAGACTTATAGAACCTTGGTTAAGTGGAATTTTACAAAGCGAGTATTTGTCAATGCTGATAGGCACAGGATTGACACAATCGGTTTGTTGTGTTGCAAATGTGAATTCATCTTCTATGGGAACAGTAGATTTTAAGGATTATCAAGATAAAATTAATCGATATGCCGAAAAATCTGCAAAGAAAATGGGAAGAGGAAAGTATAATATTGAAGATCAAATAAGAACTAGTTTGGAATTGTTAGAAGGCTATGAAATTGATGATAATATGCTTGATGCGAAAAAGCTATCTCCAATAATTGATGAGGTACTTGAAACATTTGGAAATAGTATTTTGCTAGCAGAAAATGAGTTTGCCAATAAACTCGAAACCGGTGATTCTAATGCAGAATGGGCGATGAAATGTTTGATTTCTTTTATGTTAACATTTAGTAGTAGGAATGCGACTAGAGATAGGTTGCATATTTTTACTACAAATTATGACAGATTTATAGAATATGCATGTGATAATGCTGGAATTAAAATTCTCGATAGGTTTTTTGGAAAGATAGAACCTACTTTTTCTGAAAATGAACCTAATATAGACTATTATTATCGTGTATCCGATTCACAAAATGAGTTTCGTTTCGCAGAAAATGTAGTGAGATACAGCAAATTGCATGGTTCTGTTGATTGGGTGCAGAAAAAAAACAAGATATGTCGAAGTTGTTTGAAGTTTGGTGCAGATAAGATAATGGACATCGATAAAAATAAGTATAAAGAACAACTTATGATATATCCAAACTCAATGAAATCTGTAGAAACAGCATTTCATCCATACGCAGAATTATTTAGAGATTTTAGTAGTTCTATATGTAGACCGAATTCAGCATTGGTTGTATATGGATATGGCTTTGGTGATTCTCATATTAATAAAATTATAAATGAGATGTTGAATATACCTTCAACACATATTGTTATTATAGCATATAGTATAGATGAGCGTTTAATAGGATTTTTAAAAACTGTAAATTTAGATCAAGTAACTTTGTTGTGTGGAGCAGAAATTGCAAGTATTGACAAATTGGTATCATATTATCTTCCTAAATCTGCAATTGATAAGATTTCATTAGTTGTAGCAAAAATACTGAAAGAACGAGAGATGTTTAAAGAGGATAAAGAGAAATCTTTAGAGGAGAGTGATCAAGAAGAGGATGAGTAATTCGATTATAGATAGAAAAATTGGAGTTGTAGATTCAGTTTCTACAAGCGAAATAAAAGGATTTTTACTTGATGAGGCACCTAAAAACATTTCTATTTTAGAGGGAAATATCACATATTTTCCAAGGATTAATAGTTATTTGGTAATTCCCAATGAAACAGGTTGGCTAGTTGGAATGATTTCGTGGATCGGGTATAATCATGCAGTCACAAGTGATGAAGTAAATCTTCCGCAAGGAAAGAGAATGATTTACTTAAATGTAATGGGGCACATAGTAGAAACGTTACATGGGTTGGAGTTTGAAAGAGGTGCGTTTTCATTGCCGACTGTGGGAGATTCAATATTAATTCCAACTATTGAACAGATGAATGCAGTTGTCAGGAATGATGATAAAAATGTTATAACAATTGGAACATCTCCATTGGCTGGAAATCAAGAAATAAAGTTGTCTATTGATAGCTTGTTTGGTAGACATCTTGCAATCTTAGGAAATACCGGAAGTGGAAAATCGTGTACTGTTGCAGGAATAATTCGGTGGTCAATTGAGGAAAGTATTAAAGAAGCAGGTAAATCGCCAAATGCAAGAATAATAATATTAGATCCGAACGGAGAGTACAGGCACACTTTTGATGATTTGAATATGGATGTATTTTATTGTGCAGTTAAGGCAGATGATTTAGAGCAAAATGTAGAGCAATTGCGTGCACCTGCTTGGATGTGGACAAGTAAAGAGTGGTCAAGCATTTTACAGGCAAGCGGGAAAACTCAGAAACCAATATTAAGAGAAGCATTACGAAATTTAAAATCTAGCAATATTAATATTAATGCTGAAAAGAATAAAGACATTATTTCGGAAGATTTATTAAGAGCACATTTGCATAATTTTTATAATTTTTTGACTGATTCAATTGTAAATGAAGAATATTTAAATAGGGAATATAGAACTAAATTTGGCAAGCAGCTAGATGAGCGGCTGACAAATATGAAAATAATTGTGTCAAGACTAGGTGAAGAGTTTTTGTTTAAAACTGAAAGTCAAGTATTAGTGGAAAAGGTGGAGAGTGTTCTTAAAAATAAGCGTGGAGAATACAATGGAAATGTGTATTATAATGCGTTTAATTTGCAAGATATTGATGATATAAGAAAGCAATTACAGGATTTAATAGATAAATTGGGAAAACCAAGTGAAAAATATTTATGTAATGAAGACGATCCTGTAGAGTTTGAAATAGAAAAATTGCCTTCTTTTATACAAGTTATGGCACAAGATTCGGCAGCTTCTCAATATGTAGAATTTATGACAATCAGAATAGAGGCTTTGCTTAAAAATTCTAATATAATGTCTGTTGTGGGAAGTGAACCACACATAAGTTTGTTGGATTGGATCAATCAATATTTGGGGAATAAAGACGAAAAGGGTAAAATATGTGTTATTGATTTATCGATAGTACCAGCAGAAATAGTGCATTTGGTTGTTGCTGTTGTTGCACGCTTAATATTTGAAGCTATGCAAAGATACAGAAAACATTATGGACAAGAATTGCCTACATTGATGGTTATGGAAGAGGCTCACACATTTATAAAAAAATATTCAGATGATAGTGGTGACTATTCTTCGAATGAGTTATGCTCTAAAATATTTGAAAAAATAGCAAGAGAGGGAAGAAAATTTGGACTTGGTTTAGTTATTTCGTCTCAAAGACCATCGGAATTATCGCCTACAGTTCTTTCACAGTGTAATTCATATATTTTGCATAGGATAGTAAATGATAAAGATCAAGAGATGGTAAAACGTCTTGTGCCGGATACTTTGGGGAAATTATTGGACGAGTTACCTTCTTTGCCTACAAAAAAAGCAATTGTATTGGGGGCAGCTGTACCTATTCCTACAGTGGTGGATATTAAGGATTTACCATATGGAAAAAGACCTAAATCTGACAATCCAGAGTTTTGGAGGGTCTGGACGAGAAAGAACAATCGTTCAACTAGTTGGAATGAAGTGGTTGAAAATTGGACTAATATATAGTATTAAAGAAAGAAGGTTAGAAATGAGCAGTGATTTAAATGACCTCGAAATGGCAAAAAAAGCGTGACCATAAGATTATGATCACAGACGAGGCAATTAACAAATTGTCACGAGTTCAGTATAAAGAGATACCAGAAACAGAATATGATAATCTTCGTGAACTGGCAAGACAAGTTCTGCAAATTTCTAAGGATGAAAATGATTCCAATGAAGTGGCAGTAACATATAGTCTCGAAAGTGCGCAATTGATAGAAACAGGCGAATGCTATCTTGGAATTGCACTGGGGGTGGAGCATGATGTTGATCCTTTGAGTGATGCTACATCTTATCATTTAATACGTGCTTCCAGTGATTGTGTTGTATTGGTGCTGCATAATCACCCATCGCTGTCGGCTTTTTCCTTGTCAGATATCCAGTTTTTGCTTAGATATGAGACAGTTAAACTTATGGTTATCGTTACAAATTTGGGAAATGTATCATATTTGGTAAAAAATAGTAAATATTATTTTGAAAAAGCAGTTGTTTTGCTTAATGAAGCGATAGACTTAAATAACAAGGAAAAAATATAAAAGATTTGCAGGAAGTAGCGGATTATTTTCTGAAAAGCTGTTATAATGTAGGTATAAACTATGAGAAGCGATAAGAAGGTGCATATCATGATGGAAGAATATGTAGTATTAAGTGAACGACCGGAGGATCAGCTAAAAGCTGTAGAATGGGCACGTGAACAAAAGAAGAAAATTCTTGATGACAAAAGCAGACGTATCGCAGATGCACTTATGGAAAAAATGACACCTTTGATAATGAAGAATAGTGTACAGAAATAACGTGGGTACAATTTGGGTACACCAGAAATGCAATTGTATAAATAACATATGAAATAGTATCAAAATGATACGAATTATGCATGGAAAATTACTATTTTCATAAGAAAAATTGAACCCGAAAAAGAGTTTGAATAACGGACTAAAATGCCGAAAGCCTGTATTTATGCGGGTTTCCGGCATTTGTTTTATCAAATGGCTCTAGTTTGGCTCTATTTGTGGGCGGAGTAATGGAATATCATGTACTTGGAGGAATGATAAATGTGGAAGAATACATGTAAATTACTTTTATTTGATTTAGATGGAACACTATTACAGAGTGATAAAACTATATCTAAAAGAACCCTTTCTGTTTTAAAACAGTGTAGAGAAAAGGGTATATTGATAGGTGTTTCGACATCAAGAAGTGAGCAGAATTCTTTAGTGTATTTAAATGAGTTGATGCCGGATATTTTAATATCAAGTGGTGGCGCATTAGTAAAATATGGAACTGAATATATCTATAAAGCAGAATTTTCAGTAGCTGAAACAAATAACATGATTGATATGGCAAGAGCTGTCTGTGGAGAAGATTGTGAAATAACGATTGATACGACAGACTCACATTACTGGAACTATAAAATTGATCCTAAGAAACTTGACCAAAGTTGGGGAGACAGTATCTATACGGATTTTACCGATTTTTCAGAATGTGCATTGAAAACGTGTGTCGAGATTTTTGATCAAAACAAGGCTGACGAATTAGCCCACAAACTGCCTGAGTCTGATTGTATTCGATTCTCGGATGGATATTGGTATAAGTTTACGAAAAAGAATGTGACAAAAGAAAATGCGATTATAAAGATTACTGAAGTGTGTGGATTTGGTACAGAATCTATCATTGCATTTGGAGATGATTATGCGGATATAGGAATGTTGCAATTATGTGGAACAGGCGTTGCAATGGGGAATGCGATTGATGAAGTGAAAGATAAAGCTGATGTAGTTATTGGCTCGAATGATGAGGATGGCATTGCGGTTTTTATTGAGAATGAAATTATATAGTAATTCTAATATCGGATATAAAAGGGAAGGTGTTATTGATGGATATTCTATTTAAAAATGATGACTTTGTATTTTCATACAGAGTTGGCGGTATATTGATACATGATGGAAAAATATTGTTACAGCGTCCGAAAAATGACGATTATGCTATTATTGGTGGGCATGTTGTAGCGATGGAAACAAGTATGGAAACTCTTAAGCGTGAATTTGAAGAAGAACTTCACGCAAGCATAGAGGTGGATAATTTATTTGCAATTGGTGAAATATATTTTCCATGGGGTAAAAGACCATGTCATCAGATATGCCTTTATTATAATGTTCATCTTGCTGACGATAGCATTCCTTTAGACGGAGTATTTCATGGATATGATGAATTGGATAATGAAAGGATAGATTTGGATTTCTGCTGGGTTCCATTGGATGAATTAAAGAATGGTGTAAAGGTGTATCCGTTAGAACTGATATCATACATAATTGAACCACGAAAAGAAATGGTGCATTTTGTTTCAAAGCAGATTTAGATGATGAGATTATAGTTGTTGACGGAGAAGAAATATGTTGGAAGTAAAATTTTATGATACAGTAGATGATTCCTTACTGAAATTTGCAGTAATCATTTCACAGAGCAATGGCAAATGGGTATTCTGTAAGCACAAGGAAAGAGATACATATGAAGTACCGGGAGGACACAGAGAAGCAGGCGAAAACATTCTTGAAACAGCTAAAAGGGAGCTACAGGAGGAAACAGGAGCTATTAAGTTTGATATTAAGCCAGTATGTGTATATTCGGTTACAGGAAAGACCAGAGTGAACGATACGGGGGAAGAATCGTTTGGAGGACTTTATTTTGCAGAGATATCGGAATTTGCAAAAGAACTTCATAGTGAAATGGAAAAGGTTGTTCTAATGGATGAGTTGCCAGATGATTGGACGTATCCGTTGATACAGCCCAAACTTATTGAGGAATGGGATAGAAGAGAAAAATTTGAAAAATAAAAGGTAAAGAGATAATGAGAAACGATATTATAGAATATTTGCAGAAAGAAGTTTATCGTAGATGTAAGCAACCAACTAATAAATTTGGAATGGGATGTTATTATCATATAGAGTCTGTAGCGAAAAATGCAGAATTACTTGCAGAAAAATATGGTGCTCACAAGGAAGTTGTAATAATAGCTGCATGGCTACATGATATAGCATCAATAACAGATTACTCAATGTATGAAGAACATCATGTATACGGTGCAACGATTGCAAAAGAGATTTTAAATGAATTGAATTATGAAGATGAAAAAACAGAATTAGTACAAAAATGTGTTTTCAATCATAGGGGAAGCGTGAATTTGGAGAAACTCAGTAAAGAGGAGTTGTGTGTTGCTGATGCAGATGCCATTTCACATTTTGATAGTGTTCCTAGCTTGCTTTATTTAGCTTACGTAGAAAGAAAAATGAATATTGAGGAAGGCGTATATTTTGTAAAATCTAAGCTTGAACGAAGCTACAACAAGCTATCAGATGAAAGTAAGGGATTTTACAGGGAAAAATATGAACATGTAATGGCTGTATTGCATGGGTAAAAGGAGATAATAAATGTACATTATATTTGATATGGATGGCTTGATGTTTGATACAGAAAAAGTATTTATTATGGCTTGGGATTATGCTGGTAAAAAGATTGGCATAGGCAAGGCTGGATATATGGTATATAAGACTTTGGGAATGAACATTGTTTCATCTTATAATGTATGGAGAGAAGAATTTGGAGATAGATACAATCAGGAAGAGTTTAGAAAGTACACAAAAGAATTTTTGCAGAAATATTATAGTGAGAATACAGTACCGGTAAAGAAAGGGCTATATAATCTGCTGAACTATTTAAAAGAAAATAGTTTTAAAATGGCGGTTGCCTCATCATCCCCAAGATGGGAAGTAGAGAAGCATTTAAAAGATGCAAATATATATGAGTATTTTACTGGGATCGTTTGTGGTGATATGGTTCAAAACTCGAAGCCTGATCCAGAGATATATTTAAAAGCATGTGAATTGCTGGAGGCAAACCCATCGGAATGTTACGCTTTGGAAGATTCAAAAAATGGTTTGTTGTCTGCATATAGAGCGGGATGTAAGCCAATAATGGTTCCAGATTTATGGCAGCCAGATGAGGAAATATTAAATGTTATTGTTGGAAAATATGAAGAATTAGACGAAGTGAAAGCTGCTTTTGAAAAGATACATATAGAATTTTCTCAAAATACAAATTAGGAGAACTATAAGATGAATATAAATAATTACGTGCTCTTTGAAAATTGTGTTGCTCAGATATTTAGAGAGGCAGAATATAGTATTCAACAAAATATGACAATTAATAACAGGCGTGATGAAATCGATATACTTGCAGAAAAAAATGGTGAAAAATATTGTATTGAAGTAAAATATGCTTTGGTAAATGATTGTGCAGCGGAAAGAATCACACAGATAGCTCAAAATAATAAAATGTTACCTATTTTAGTTATTGCTGAATACATAAAGAAGAGAAAGAGGGAATATTATCACGAAAAATACCCTGAATTGATTGTAATTGATATAACAAATTTATTATTCGCAGTTCGATCAAATGATGAACTAAAGAATCAATTGATTGTGTGTTTAAATTATTCCACAGAAAATATAGAACCGGCAAAGGGATTTATAGAAATCAATTCATTACAGCATAATTCTTACACACAGTCGTTAATTAGAGAAATGGAACTTTGCAAAAAGGGAAAAGAGATGGCAAGAGATTATGAAGTATTATGCCATAAACTTTTAGAAAACTTATTTTCAAATGACTTAACCTTATGGAAAGAGCAGAAGAAATCAAATAAGGATTTATATAAGTTTGATCTCTTATGTAGGATAAAAGATGGAAATCAAAAAACTTTTTGGTCGATAATTGAAAGGTATTTTAATTCAAAGTATGTAATTTTTGAATTCAAAAATTATAGCGAACCATTAACTCAAAAAGAAATATATACAACAGAAAAATATTTATATGCAAAGGCATTAAGAAGTGTTGGAATAATTGTATCTCAAAGTGGGTATGATGAAAATGCCTATTGGGCTGCCAAAGGCTGCCTAAGGGAAAATGGAAAACTTCTTTTGTTATTGAGTACAGCAGATTTAATAGAAATGAGCAATATCAAAGAAAATCAAGAAGACCCAGCAGAGTATTTATTGGATAAACTGGATAGTATATTGATGGAACTTGAAAAATAAAGTTGTAATAATATTGTTCTTGCAGAAACGTCAGTTCTTATGTTAGGATACTACTTAAGGAAAGTACCCATGACAGGGTGGTAGCCTCCCGAGTTTTATGATACCGGGCAACCGGAATACATAGGAAGGGAGGTGGCGCCGATGACGGCTTATGAGATCATTTCGATTTTCATTGGGATATTAGCATTGCTGATGTCCTTTGGTAGCTTGATTGTAGCGTTGCTTGCCTTTCTCGATAAGAGAAACAAGCGAAAATAAAAATGCCTATCCTGTCTGATCCACAGGATAGGCGGTGTCCTTAAGGACATTCATTAATCTAAACTCGGAGCATCCACCTTTGGAGTGGGTGCTTTCTGTTTAATTAGATATTATCATCTTATGTCTGATAATTCAAGAGGTTTCACTAATTTGGATAATTTTTTACAGTAAGGCGGTCAGTGCCTTTTTTGACAACCATATTGTCATCAAGCAGATGCTGCTTGATTTGTTCGATATTTTCATTGATATGCTGCAAACTGTCAGCATACTCTTCTTCTGAATATTCATCTTTAGCATTTATCATATTTTCACGAATTTCCAGAGCTTTCATATAGGTACAGAGTTTTTTATTGATGAGGTTGTTCTTAAAGGACAGTTTAACAGTAGCAGGTTTGAAATTGCCCTCATCGTCCTTATCTGCCTCAAATTTCATATCGATCTGGTCATCCAGTTTAAACAGTAATGATAATACATCAGAAATTGTTTCTATGTCAAAATCCATGAAAATGTTAATGCTGATGCCTAGTGCATTGGCAATCTTTAAAAGCTGGTCAGGCTTTGGATTGCGGATTCCATATTCATATTTCTTTATTGTTGCGGAGTTTATGCCGGACAATTGACCAAGCGTTTCCTGTGATATTCCACGCATATTGCGAAAGTATTTAATCTTTTCTCCAGTAGTCATAAAAATGCTCCTTTATGATTTGTTACCCCTATTCTATCACAATGGGACACATTTGTGTATAAGAATTTAATTAAATTGCTTGACAGACACAAATGTGTACTATATAATACAGATAAATAAGGTCACAAAAGTGTACCGAAATATAAATAGGAAGGAGAACACAATATGGAGAATACGATGAAGATGTATGTAACAGCAGATGAAGCAGCACAGATTCTTGGAGTATCAAGAGGATATGCTTACAAGATCATTCGTGGTCTTAATAATGAATTGAAAGAAAAAGGCTATCGAGTGATTTCAGGAAAGGTACCTACAAAGTATTTTGAAGAAAAGTTTTATGGTATGGCAGTTGGTTAATGGAGAGAAGATGATGATATGCCAGCTACGAGAGATGGTAAAACATGGCGCAGCCAGTTCTATTATGAGGACTGGCAGGGCATACGCCATAAAAAGAACAAAAGAGGCTTTAAGACAAAAGCAGGAGCTGAGGAGTGGGAGCGTAACTTCCGGCAACAGCAGAGAAAAGATTTGGATATTAACTTTGGGAATAAATATTTCTTTCTTAGAAGCCGATATTTATTTAAAAATGGAGTAGCCATTATGTTATAGAAAAAGCATATGCAATAAGGTATCAGAAAGGATAAGATTTTTATGGAATGTAGAAGTACAGAGAGAAGACAATGGATTGTAGATAATTATAATGTAGTGCCGATAGCACACATTCAACTACTGGCAGGTCAAACTAAACATAGTGACGCAGGTTCTATGATTGAAAATGATTATTATATTTTCCATGCAATTGACAAAGCAAGTGGAAGAAGAGAAATTATTCAATGTGGCATGGGAGCAGCAAGAGATTTCTTAAGATTAATAGAACATGAGGGCTTACCTTTATTTAATCCTTTACATGGAGAAGGTGGAGCCGGCGGACATAGTGGAGGGAATCCTAGTGAAAATGGAGGTAGAAGACCAGTAGAGGTATGGAATCCAACATCAAAGCAATTATTTAATGCTATTATGTGGATTATCCTTATTATTGATGCGAAACCAGATACAACAATCTTTAATATTAGGGAAAAAGTGTATAAGTTTAAGGATAGAGAGCCATTCAAGAGTCAGGTAAAAGCGGTAAATACCATTATTGGCAAGAATTTCGGTGGAAAAACTCTTACAGAAGCCATAGATGAGCTTAGAGTAAATAATAATGTCAGGGATAATATGTGTCGATTTGATAGGTTGGTGGATATTATAAATAATTATATTGATAAGGATGGAAATAGGGTAGAGTTGCAAGTGAACTTTTAAAGAATAGGTTTGGAAAAATGAGGAGTCCACCTGTAAGATTTTTGTGTTATACAGAGGAGATTGCTGATATAATAAAAAATAATTATACAATAGATTAACTAAAAAATAAAACAATATGGGATTTATAATCAGAAAGTCAATCATTTATAATATGATGGACGGCAATCAGTTAGAGTATGAATTTGACAACAGGGATTTAGATCATATCACATTTAAAGGTGATGGTAAAGAATCTTTTTCATTTAACAGAGCACTTGTTGAAAATTTAATTGAGACATTTGAAATCATGCAGAATATATACTCCGATAATTATAGGCTTAAGGTTTATACTGGTAATTGCATAATTCAATTGAACGTAAATCCAAAGGACCCCAGTGAATCCTTTTTTGACGTATATGATAGAGATGAGATGGAATTGATATACGGAATAAAGATCAGTATTCTGAAAGAAATGTTTATCATATGATTACTAAACAAGACATACAAGCAGCAGCATCGTATATTTTCCGAAGCAGTTTTGTCTCGGAGGACCAGGCAAGGAAAGCAATGGTAAAAGCCGGCAATAACGCTACCAAGATCCTCGTCAAGACCTTTAGAGGCAAGTTGTTCAAGAAAGCTTTTGAAAGAGCCCGTAGAGGAAAGGATATCAGTTCTTTTGAAAGACAGGAAAAAGAAAGTGGTTTCAATTTTCTACATAATCCTAATAATGGTCGTATGCAAAGCGGTCATATTATAACAGATGGAATTGGTCTGTTTAAACAAATAATTCATGAAAGGTAAAAAAGTTGATATTCGTTTAGGCAGAGGTCTGGCGAATCAGATTAAGATAAACAAAACCATCCCAGTGTCTCATAAACCAAAAGAAGAACGTCGAATGATGTTTATTTGTGGTGATGATATTGCTTCTCTTATAAAGCGGTTTGAAAACGAATCAAAGTAATATAAAGTAGGACATGTATCTTGTCCGATTTTTTTTATATATTTGTGGCATGGCAAGAGGTTATTATTGGATACCACAAACAGATGAAACGTTAAATGGCAGAAGCTATTACGTGGCTAAGATAGTAGGAGATATCACGTTTGATACTAAACGAAAAAGAATCGTATTTCAAGCTGATAGGTATTTCCCTGTAGGATCTGTTTTCCATTTTACGCACAATTGCTTCAACTATATCATAACTTGCCGACTTCGTAAGCCGGGGCTTTGGTTTGAAGCCAGGAGAGAAGATTCAGGCTCTATTTGCCCTGAAGATATTGAGCGCTTTGAATCGGGAAGGTTTATACACCGAGATGGGTACATGCATTACATATAAGCTGAACTTGACGATTTTTCGTCAGATTATAATTTTTTTTCATATTATTTTTAAGCCATCAGACTGAGAAGTTAGGTGGCTTTATTTTTTATGATATGCTTGATTTTTAACTACCTTTGTCTCATAACAAAAATGTTTTACTATGACATCAACGTGTATTATTAAAAGAGATAATAAAAATAAAGTTGTTTCTGTCTCTACCAGATCAGGGGACAGGTCTATGTTGTTTGATAAAATAGCATCTATTCCTCTTATGGAGAATAGGGAACGGGCTACTACTGTTTTTAAAACCGTATTTTCTAATAAGTTCTTAAAGGCTTTTGGTGACTGGAGAAAGAGAGTGCCTATCAACAAACCGGCTTATAATAAGGTAAAATCCAACATCGATCTTATTCCGGAAGCCTATAGAGAAAGGGTGCTGGATAAGGCGTCTAAGATGAGTAACCCTGTTCTTGTGTCAAAATCAGATGCACCTTATGAAATCCAAGAATCGGGCTTTGGATTTTACAGCCAAGATCTGGGTGATAATATTATGTTGGTGGATGCTATGGTTCCGTCAAGTATTTCCGTACCGGAAGGACCTGGAATAGACGCCGGGCAGTATCTACAAGATGCTATATCTTCGGACTTTACTCCCGTATCTATGGTACAGGATAAGGGTGTTAATTATATGGTTATAAAAGACGGTCTTAAGATATTTAGCCCAGAAGAGTTACCACAGACAGATTCTAATCCTGTGGGTGTAACGTATCAGACCGGAGAGCCTCGTTTGTTTTTCATGAATGATCGTAATCAATTATTTGAAGATTACGGAGAAGCTCTTCGCTCTGGCGGGAATGATATCAGAATAGGATTCTTATCAGGCATCGTTCAAGAATCTACCGTGGATGGAGTGGCAGACATTACTTACAAGGCTGGAAAGTATGTTCTTAATAATCCCAAGTCTTTTATACCGGTCATGACCGCTTCTGCTTCTACTTCTTTATCAACAAAAGGCGGTATAATTAACTACCTTATAAAGAAAGGTCTTTTGTCCGGATCCAAGATATTCGATCCGGAAACAAGAAGCTATTATATTACAGGAGAAGGACATACAGGACAAATTAGACTTTTCAATTCAGCCTTATCCTACACTGAGCTCCGTAATCATTTTGGTTCCGATGTTTCCATGAACGACCAGGGTATGATAACCATAAATTCATTGGATAATAGTAAGGTAACTATGAGACTCGCCACCGGAGGAACAGAAAGAGTTAGCAAGGAGCAGATAAAGAGCGATCTTAAGTCTGGAAGATACAATGAATTGGATGCTAAATACGATCACTTTGATGCGCTTGTAGTTTCATTTATATTAGAAGACAATGATCTTTATGCTGATACTAAAGCTAAGATAGTATCGGATTATAGCCAAGAGGAACGTAATCAACGAAATTCTATTGTTGAGATACTGAAAACGCTGGGCGTTAGTGTCGTTGGCATGACCGATTATATAGAGAAGTACCAAACTAAATACGGACACGAACCTTCTGCTAAGGCATTGGCGGATATTGCCAATAACGTAATAGCAGTCGGTGAAGATGCTACTTTGTCTGACTTAGTAGAAGAAACAGCACACTTTCTCGTAGAGGCGTACAGAGATCAGAATGCTGTTGAATCTGTTTTGCAAGATGTAGAAGGCACTGAAGAATGGAATCAGTATGCAGGTCAGTATTATAATACATACGGTAAGGTATATGAAGGCTCTGAACTTGATAATGCTGTTAGGAGAGAAATTCTTGGAAAGATCCTCGCCAGGGAGATGCAGACCGGCACAGCACAGGCGCCGGTAGAGCCCACCTCCTTCCTGGGGCGCGTCCGGCAGCTTCTCTCTGGAATTGTAAACTGGCTTAAATCAGCTTTATCAACCCAAAGACAGGATTTGAATAACGTTATTAAAAATATTCGTGATCTTGCTATTACCGACATAGATAAAGGATTTGATACTTCTCTTTTGAAGGATAATGATTTTACATTATATTCCCTTTCTTCTATGAAGAAGAACAAGTTTCTTGAGTCTAAGATCCGGGCATTGAGAAAAACGTTAAGAGACTTACGTCAGATAAGCTCTGATAGGGCTGTAACTACGTCTATGACCCTTGCCCAGCTTAAGACCATAGAAGATAAGATAAATAAAGTAGAGACCGAAATAGACAAGAATGAGATGGCGGCTGCCATGAACAGCATGATCTCTACAGCCGAAGCTCAGGTCAGATACTTAAGCAATGTGGTGAACACCATCCTTCATGGTGATACCAAAGACGGTAAGCTTCATTTCAATACCAATGATCGAAAGAACGTAGATATTATCAACAACCAGGTTCTTCCAATCATGAACGATCTTCGAGGATATATCCGTAACAGAAGTACCGAATTTGATGAGCGTGAAAAGCAGGATTATACAAATAGGATCAATACCGTCATTGCCGACATCAACGGTATTCAGTCTGATATTAAATCAGTACAAGATCTTGATGAAAGTACGTTGCTTGACAAGTTAATGAACGAACTTCATGTGCCGGCAGATAAGGTAAAGAGAGTAAAAGAGTTCTTTGATAAGGTTCAACATGATGTGTCCTGGATAAGTAGGTGGTTTGGTATATTAGAACATTCCTCCAGCCCGTTCAATAACGCTCTTGGAGCTATGATTGCCAAAGACAATTACAATGCGATGGTGAATGCCCAGCCCGCCATATCCGACTTCCTGGCATATGCTAAAAAGCATGGTTTTAACAAATCTGAATTTGAAAAACTGCTTCAGAAAGTAGACGGCAAAACTTCTAATTACCTTCGTAGTGCTCTTGATATGGCTAAATACGATCGTAATAAGAAGCTGGCGCAGATGCGAGCGTTTGCGACTGCCATGAACATAGAGATATCAGAAGAAGAAATTGGTGATGTGGTTGACAATAACCGTAATTACGTATTTAAAAGAGAAGTAGTTGACAAGGATGGAAATACGGTTACTGAAAACGCTAAATTCAAACCATCGTCTGATAGAGTTAATACCGATATTTTTACCATCGAGCAGGAAAAGATTTATACAGAACAGATGGAAAAGTGGGATGCTGAAAATTCGGAACTGGAATTTAGCGAAAGTTATGCCACAAGAATGGAATCCATATACAAAAAGGCTGAAGAAGAATTAGGGTATCCGGTTTCTCAAACAACCAAAGAATACCTTAATGCTCTATCCAGGCAAAAACGGATATTGAGGCAGCCTTTTATTGATAGCGGTGGTAATTTTGATGAGGTTGCCTATTTTAAAAGCAGCAATTACGAAGAAGAAGGACTGCTTCGTAAACAACGTAAGGAAGCAGCTTCAGAATACATATATGTAGGAACCAGGAGAGTGGAAAAAACCGGCGACCAACTTAAGATGGCTAAAGAAATACAAGCTATAAATGAAGTTTGGAGAAAGGAATCAAATAATGTTACCAATGCCGTATCAGAATCGTTTTTGCAAAAATTAAGAACGATTCAGAGCGAGTCGGGAGGAGAAGCTGCGCTGAAGACACTTATGTTGGGAGGTCACCTGTCGTTCAATGATCGGTTTTGGAATGAAGTAGAATCGGAACAGTCGGCGCGTACCGAATCAAATAACAAGGCTTCGTATCTTAAAATGGCGCATGATATCATTGGTTCTACGACAAGTGATAGAGATGCGACTGACGTGGATTCGATTGTGAAAGATATAGAAAAAAATAAGGCCATTATCAAGGAAATAATCGGAAACAACCGAGATGTGGCTGATATCGGAGAAATTAACGAAGCGACATTTACCTTATCTGAAAGAGATGCTTTTAGGGCCGCATCTGAAGCTATTGAAGCTGATTACGCTATTTTAATAGATTATGCTAAGATGGTGGGTCTTGAAGATATTGATAAGTACCTTACTAAAAGCAGTAAGGCCGAAAACGAAGTAAATCAGTCTTATTTAAATGCTCTTGCTGACTCCAAGGAAGTGGAATGGAAGTTCGTACAACGTCATACTACGGCGAAGAAAGCAAAAAGGATTCAGGCTTTAAGGGATAAGCTGTTTAAGGCTGCTGATAACCGATATCTGTTTACCGTATCTGAAACCAACTACCTGTCAGAAAAGCTTGGTATAAGCAAAGAATTAGACGGTAGAGATTTCAGGAATGCTGTTAATGCTAAGATGGCCAGCTTGTTTTTAAATAATACAAGAGAAGAGGGTGTAGAAGAAGCTAATGCTATTGTTAATGAATTTGCCAGGGGCCAGGTCTTTTCCTACTATAAACGCATGGCGCCTACCGGATATGCGGCTATGATCGACAAAATAGGTCGAGGTGAGATAGATGTGGCGCAGATGGTTAAGGACGTGCAAAACGGTACATCCACCCAAGATTATGGCATGAACATATCGTACCTGTCTTTCGATCCTGCAAGGGCATGGGTGGCTGAATCTGAAGCCGAAAATAACGGCCGTAATCCTGATTATGTAAAAGATCATGGGTATGGTCATCGAATGCCTAAGAAAAGCCTGTATCGTGATGAATCTTATTTCAATGACTTTGGTATCAAGTATGATGCTGACGGTAATGAAGTTGCTACTAAAAACGTAGAGCAGTGGAATATGATTCAAAAACTCAAGGAAATAAAAAGACAATCCCTTGATCTATACAAAGAGCAGAGCCCGAACCTGTATGCTATTCCACAGATATCAAAACAAGATATAGAACGTATAGAAGGATTGGGTATTAACTTCAAAAATACGGTTCGTAATTTTGTATCAGATCTGTGCCTGGACAGAGTAGACGATTCTTTATACGGTAAAACCAGGCAAGGAGAAGTGTATGATCCGGAAGACAGACTTAGGTCTATACCTAAATACTACATATATGAATTGGAGAACCAAGATGATGTATCTCACGATTTTGGCTACTCTTATTCGATGCTTATGATGCAGTCATCGTTATACAACGAAAAGCAGAAGTCTATAGAGCTCGCTCAAGGACTGGAGCAGATGTTACTGAATAAACAATTTGAAGGTGGTAAAAAGGCTGAAGCAACCCAAGCATATCAGATGTTCAGGGACTTCTTCAACGATCATTATTATGGCATTAGGATGAACACCAAAAAACTTACGGTGAACATCGGAGGATATACGGTAGACCTTACAAGAATTATGATGGCTGTTGAAAGATTTATGTCGGTCATGAACTTGGCACTGTCCCCGTTTGTGGCAGCTACCGGCGCCTTAACAGGTCATATCAACCTCATCATGGAATCTGCCGTAGGACAGTATATAAGTAAAGATTCCCTTAAATACGCATCGGCTGAATTTTCACGCCTTGCTCCATCTTGTATAGCAGAAACCGGAGACATAGATAGGAAAAGCAAATTATATGTCATAGGTGAGAGAATGGGGATATTCAATATCCGAAATCGTATGTATGGTGCCGGATACAATAGAGTGGCCAGGACCTTAATGCGTTCACCTATGTATGCTTTTATGGAAATCCTGAACTACCCTCTTGATCCGCAGGTTATGATTGCTACTATGGACAATGTTCGTTATTACAAAGGTCGGTTCTACACGTTCCAAGATTTCAAGATGGAAAAAGAACGCAATAAAGAACAGAGTACCATAAAAAGAGAATGGAATGCATTAAAAGATCGTACTTTATGGAGTATGGTAGACGTCGTGGATGGGAAGGTGGTTGTAAAGCCAGGATCGGGTGTTACTGTTGAGGAAGTTGAAACCCAGATGGCTATAACCAGGAATCAAGTCCGTAGCTTGTCGCAGATATGTAACGGATCTTTGAATGAAGAAAACCGAACTGCCGCATCGCGCAACTGGATAGCCAGGTTCATGACCGCCCACCGAGGATGGTTGGTGCTGGCGGCTCAACGTCTGTGGAAAAGACGTGGCTTCAATTTCCAAACAATGCAAGAAGAGGAAGGGTTGTCAATTACGTTAAAGAATATGATAGCCAAAACATTTAGCCTGGCTTCCGAGTCTGGTATGAAAAACATCATAGATGCCTGGAACGAAAATAAAGACAATATGAATGAGGTAGAAAAAACTAATCTCAAACGCCTCAGTGTCTATGCCGGCACGTTCCTTATCATGCAAGCCGTATCCATGCTTCTTGCCGGATGGCGTGATGATGATGAAAACGAAGAAAGTTGGCTTACTCAATTTGGATCTTACGTTGGATTCAGAACCATAAACGAAATAGCTTCACAGATGCCGTTTATTATGGAGCTTAACGTTGTAGATATCATTAACGACCCGTTTGTTATGGGAAGGAAGCTGAAGGATCTTACCGATCTTAGGAATTATTCACTTGATAAAGTAACATCCGGTACATACAAAGGAGAGTCTAAGCTATTTAGGCAACTCGCCAAACAGACGTTTATCAAACAATGGTATAATATCAAGACGCCGGAAGACGTAGCGCGCGCCTATAATTGGTGGCAGCAGACAAACAACAAGTCAATGATGTTCTTCATCGGCGCTACTCCTGATTCGGAAGGAGACGATGACGTTAGTTACAAATAGACGAAGAATATCGGACTTGCATTGTTTTTGTATGATTCCAATATGTTATATTAGCATCGTCAAAGAGTAGATTGTACGTTTTTTTGTTCTTACTTGAAAGATTATGTAGGTTTAATTTTTTCTGAAATTGTTTTCTTACCGGTTCTCAGTCAGAGATGATAGGGAACCGGTTTCTTTTATGTTGTCAATTATTGCTATCTTGCAAACAAAAATCATGAGACGAAGATTTCAAATAGGGATGGGGGTAAATCCCTCGCTTATAATCAATAAAGGCATATACATCCAACATGTAGATGGAGGATTATATACAAAAGAAAATTGGTCTAATAAAGGATATTCCAATGATCTATGCAATGGAATAGCTCTTGTAGATAAAGTGTGTTTTGTTATAGCCACCGAATATATTGGCACATTTCGTTGGGGTAAGGATGGAGAAATAGACAATATATTTGCACAAGATAGTTCTCATATTGGAACTATTAAAAAGGATTATTGGGGGCGTGAAAATCAGAATGCGTATCTTGAATATGATACCAGTAATACAGATTACGCTTTTAATAAAGCTAATAGCTATTTATTTAAAAATGGTCAAAATGGATATGTAGGTGGCGCCGGAGAGTTTTTTTTGATATCATTGTATGCTAATGAAATAAACGAATGCCTTTTAATGGTAGGAGGTACGATAATGAGTAATAGAATGTGGACATCCACTCGAAATACAAAATCTACCTATTCGTGGTATTATGATATAAACATCCAAGGAGATCATTTGGATACAGGTTCAAGGGGTAGTTCACATTATGTCCGCCCTTTTACTGAATTAATTTTATGAAATTATGAGAAGAAGATTTGAAAATATTAAGACAGTTGCCGGCGTCAAGATCCCTGTTTTTGCTTGTTCGATTTCGGCCCCTACAACCACATGGCGAAATCCTGTACCTATTCTTGGTTGTAGATACCGATCTAATGGAGCAACTATGGCGGCTTCCTATGTTTTAGATGAAATTAATAATAGCAAGGTATGTACGATGGGCGGTAATCCTATAAGTTGTACGATATCAAATTCTGGACAATATATCCAGGCTTACTTTAATGAAGGACAGGTAACAGGTGATATTATATTACAGTTTACGATTGGAGACGTTTTTTATTATTTCTTTATTACAGAAGGATCCAATCAAGTACCTCAACTGAAATTAAGTCCAAGTACTCACCTTATTCATTCAATATATAAGATAAGTACAATTGGCAGCTTTGTCCCTATTGATACCTATGTAGAATTATAATAAAAGATATAAAAATAGTACTAAAATGTATTAGTATAAGATAAGACGGTTATTAATCATATATTACAATAATCCCCAACCGTACACCTATTGTATGGCCGGGGATTATTGTAGTTACCATCTTTTCTTGTAACAAGAATCCACTACCTTTACCTTTTCTTCTTTGTTCTTACCATAATTAAATTCATACGCATCTTCGAATGAATAAAAAACAGCATAATACGACACGCCAAACATATTATATTTTATTCTGTTTTTCCATTTCCCAAAAATGTTTTGATATTGGCACCAATATTCTATTTCCCCATTAGTTAATTTCCTTTCAAATATTCTAATAGGAACATGAAATAGATTCCTAAGCATTAGCTTTATGACCTTCCCTATCTGTGAAAACTAAACCAATACCTTCTATAATATATCCTACTACAGGAGCTTTGTCAAATTCCTCCTTCGTAGCCCAAGTGGCATTATCAGGCATCAGATCCTTAAATGCATCCGAAACATCACCTTGGCACCAGCAGTTATTTGATACAACAATGCCTTTCCCTTCGATATTGATATACATTTTTCTTCCACCGCATCCAAGGCTGTTCCATCCGCTCGGTACGTTTTCCACCATAGGCTTAAGCACCCAGCTTTCACCGTCTATCCTAACCCATCCTGGATCGTCTTTGTGCTTGTCGTACATATTTTGCCAAAAAGAGCATTCGTAGCACCACCCCCTGTCTTCCATGACAGTTCTTATCTCACACCTTTCAAATCCATCTGCATCCATCGTGTGCGGAGAATGAGGCTGGTGAGGAGTGCCACATTTTGGACATACGAGTTTTAAATTATTTTCCATATTGTTTCACTTTTATGATCTTAATAGAATCTCCTATATTGTATTCCCCTTGGTATCCAACGAATTTTATAAGTCTATTACTGTTAAATATTGAAAATCCTCCGTCTTCACCATAATACATCACACGCCCACCCTGTAAAGGACGTAAATCATATATAACCCATCCGTTATTAACCTGACTATCATCATGCGAACATGATGATAACACAAGTGCCATCAATAAAACAAAATACCTCATGTTATTTTCAACATAAAAATTTATAACCTGGTTTTACTGCCTCTGCTTCTTCTCTCGTATCAAACATTAAGATAGTAGTTGATTCTGTACCTTCACAAATGTAAGATACTTCCACCCACCACCTAAAAACCCCAGAGCCATAATCATCATAGTACGGCTCAGAAAGAACTTCTTCTACATACCCATCCAAATAATTCACGATCGCTCCTCCTTATTTTTAGATTCAGCCTCTTCAAGTATGCTGATCACCTTATCAACAATATCCGAATCAGACATTTTCTCAATAAAAATATCCATTGCCTTAGTTATGTCATTGGCTTCTTTTTCCTCAAGAGCTATTTCCCCACCGGTAATAGCATCAGATAATGATGTAGATAAGTGTCTTATCTTATCAATGCTCATAAACGTAAATGGATTACCACCTTGACCTCCACCCATTTCTTTCATGATCTGATATCCACCTGAGATAAGTCTGCCTGATGTCGTGGCCAAGGAGGATACGATTAGGGACAGTACCGCCGCTTCCGTCCGCTCCTCGGACACACCCCTCGACCACACGGCTGCCCTTATAGCGCCGGCCAGATCGTCTATGTATGGCATGAGGCAATCTTCCATCGCTTGTGTTATATCAGCTATAACCTCACTACGCTCTTTATTTATGTAGTAGATAGAAGCATTGTACCTCTTTATCTCTTTGTCCATGTCATTTAAAAGACGCTTGATATTGTGCTTATACATAGGACTGGTTTTAATTACTTCCTTTAGCTTAAGAATGTAATTATAAGCCTGGTCGTTTACGAACAACGTCATGGTCTCAACCGTTGAATGAAGCGTGTTAAGACTGTTAAGAATCTTATCGAAATTGTTTATCAAATAAGCTTTTCTGGCTTTTGCCGCGTAATTAATCATCGCATTCAAATTTTAGATTTTCAAGTTCGAGTATTTGTAACCTAAGAGACTTAATTAAATCCGTTCTCTGTTCCTCTGCATGTTTTAAAGCCTCTTCCTTGCTTTCAAAAGCACAATCCCCTATCTGATAAGGGGTGTAACGACCAGGAGTGTCGGCTAATAAAAGACCACCACAATCTTCTATTCTGGCTTTTACCTTTCTTATTTTCCCATCTTTTAGACACATGTCCGTAACCCATACGAATTTACCATATAATTTATCATACTCTTCTAATCTCTCTTCTTGCAATTCATACCATTTAGGCTTAGGAAATCTTAATGTGAATTTAACCTCAGTATCTTTTTCTAAGACATTAATATCGTATGCTTCCGGCCACAGCTCTTTTATGCTGTCTTCGTCTTCGGCATACACTACAAGTATGAATGAATCATCGGATTCACCACTACACCAATATGGATATTTTATAGGCCATTTGACTGGACGGTAGTCGTTACCGCAATCGGATTTTTTAATGTAAAATCTTGCTTTAATCATGATTCTTTTATTCTTTTAAGTATATGTTCAATCACTTTAATAGTCCACCCGTTTCCCAACATCTTGTACTGTTGGGTTTCGCTGCATTCCCATTTATACCAATCTGGTACAGTCTGTAACCTGGAGCACTCTGTAGGGGTTAATCTTCTTATTTTGAAATCGCCATGTAATGCTCTCTGTATGATAAAATTGTTTCTATCATATGAATTACAAGATAATGTTGGAGCCTTATCTTCATGAAATCCACCTTTGTTAAATCCTCTTGGTATTTGGGAAATAAGATTATCTTTCTGAACTGTTTTAAGACCATATTCTCTACATGTAGGTTTTTCTGGATTCCTACCTCTCGTTGCTACACAAATAAGATCGTACATGTATTTACCCTTTACGGTAACAGTATTGGATTTCTCATCTTTTGTTTTAATATTAGCTCCATAATAATTTCCCCTGTCGTGATTTATTTTCAAGTGAAAAGTTAAATTGTTTAAAACTTTTTCAGATAAGTAATATTTTTCATCTACTTCATATTCCGCTATATCACTTATAGTCAAACCTTCGTCTTTAGGTTGAGGGATAATTCCGCCTTGAATATTAGTCCAATAAATACGTTTCCTGGTTTGAGCGGAAACAAGCGCTGAATTAATATGATTGCCTTTACACCCTATAGCATCATCAAATACCAGCTCCCATTTCTTTCCCATCTTAACGTTCTCAAGAAGAAACAATACCTCGGGATTGGTTTTTCTTGCATCATTCAAAATACGGATAAACTCCCAGAATAAGTAAGACTGACCGGAAAACTCAAATCCTTGTTTTTTTAATTCAAGATACTCATTAAGTGATTTGATTTCTATTCCTTCTACGGTAGACAACCCTTTTCTTTTTCCAGAAAAGGACATATCCGTACATGGGCTGCCGGATAAAATAAGATCTATGTGTCCAAGATCTTCTACATTCAAATCCCTTACATCTCCTACTTGTATAGTATTAGGGAAATTTAATTGCGTTTGTTTAATAGCAAACTTATCTATTTCTGATGCATAATATACTTCAGGTGTGATCCCTATTTCTTTTAGCGCTATTTGACCACATGACATTCCGTCAAATAAACTTAACACTCTCATGGCATTATACACATTTTTCAATTTTAATTGATTTTGATGATAGATACATATTCCATGTTCCTCTGCCTCTGTCACCTTTTTCGTTTTGTTTTTGGATTGTCAAGTACAGATCTCCGTCTTCACATACTTCAACTTTTTTCAAGAAGCCTATCATTTCATCTCCTGTTTCGTGTAAAATACGGATCTTATCTCCTTCTTTTAACCCATAATTGGAATCAAAGTATTCTTTTTTGATTCTATCAATATTGTCTTTATGATTTTTTATAGCATAAAGCTCGTTTCTTAATAAATAATTTAGTTGTTCTATTGTCATTTCTTTTCCTCCTTGTTTAATGGTATCAACCCTTTTCCATGCTTGTCATACCACAGCATAGCTATACAGTTCCATGCACATTGTGCAAGATGAAAACATCCTGTATCTGAGTCTATTCTTTCCCCTTTCATGTATTCCATTAGGTGTCTGGCAGCCGCAGCACGATACCGTTCAAACCCGTTGTCAAGGTTCTGCCATTTATTGGGTCCGTACTTCTTTGCACCAGCATGATAGACTTTTACAATGTCCTCAATCTCTTCCATTGGAAGTAAATCCCATCGTAGTTTATCGTCAATGATGTCATTTTTCACCGATTTGTTTTCTCTGGATACTTTGACAGGAATAATACCCATAATGTCCGTTCCTACGATAAACGTCTCTCCATTGCAACAAACCTCAGCATATTCATCATCTACCTCTATGTCTGATACTGCCTCCACTATAGCTCCTCTGGCTATTTCTAATTCGGAACTGATTACATCACTTTCCAACATGCGAAAAATAGATCCTTTTGGATAAAGGATGTTTTTAGTATTATTGTCCATCTTTTCCATTGTTTTATCGTTGTTTTAATTATTTGATATAATAATATAGTCCATCATTTTTCTTTTGCAAAGCGGTCAAATTCTTCTCCGCTCATGACAATGCGGTTAATGATAATTATGCCGTTATTGCTATAACTATCATTTTTAACTCCCATGTCATCAAGCTCCTTCTTTAAATCTTCAAATGTAGGGCCTTTCTTGTCTTTAAAAAATAAAGTAGCATGCACAACCCTTCCGTTGTTTAGTTTTACTCTCACGGTATAGAGATATCCTTTTTCTTCTTCATCCTTTTTATTGATACCATCAAGGATGCTATTTATCATATCCTTGTCCTCACGTGATAGGTTGGATATGGCTATTCTGCCCTTTAATCTAAATATTTCGTTTTCGTTCATGACTTTCTGTTTTATTGTTTTCAAAATATTGTCTTACGGCTTCTATGGCTTTATCATCATCAAAAGCTTCTTCAAACTCCGTGTAGAACCTATCTCGCTCCATGCAGAATGTGTTTTTCCCTTCCGGTATAGGACGGAACACAACCACCCTCTCTTTGTCGTGATTGGTTCCTATTATGTTATTATCTAAGATAATAGAATACCTTCTTGAACTTTTGTTGATAACAACATCATGTTGAAGACCATACAATTTAAGTATTTCCCTTAATTCATTTGTTTTCATTTATATTACTCCTTCCAAATTTACTTTAATAGAACCATTTATGGTTTTAATGCTCCCATCTATGGTTGAAATCACATCATCTATATCATTTATAATACTTTCCATGTCATCAACCACCTCCTCCATATCAGTTACAGCCTGATCTGATTCCCAATATCTTTCTGAGTCTTGTAACGATTCCGGTATATTATCTCTCGCCTCAGTCTCTTCATCTAAAATCATATCAACATCATCTTTGGCTGAATTTATGTTGTGCTTCAACTCCGACAACTTTGATTTGATGTATTCAAAATCTGTTTTATACTTATTTACGTTGTTAATAACATCCGATATTTTTTTTCTTCTCTTGTTGTTCATGCCTTTATCTTATTATAATATTCGATAATCTTTTCTTTCCTGTCTCCTGGTTTTACTGCCATATTCTCAGCCAAGAACCTAAAATACGACACTGGTATGTCCTTGAATCTAATTCCTTCATATTTTCCAAACCACATTATTATACTGTCAAGATCGTCTTCTCTCCTACCATCTCCATTCACAGATTTAAGCGAGGCTGCCCGGCGAAGGATCTCGTCTTTGGTAATAATATCACCCATCCTTATATTAGACAGAAGTTGATCTCCGGCAAACATACACCAGCCCTTAGAAGGGAATTGTTCGATTGTCAAGTCTTCTATCCGGCCGAAACGCCTCATGTTGTCGCAGCAATCAACTATCAGCGCCTCTTTCTTGTCAGGATGGATGCGGACGGCGCGGCCTAATATTTGGTAATAAGTTGAATATGAGAAAGTTGGGCGACCAAACATCACACAATCAAGTTCAGGAAAATCAAATCCGGTAGCAAGCGTTGAATAATTAAACACGACCTTTAACTTACCTTCTTTGAAATCGGATATGATTTGCTCTCTTTTCTTTTTGGTTGTTAGCGATGTTACGACACCGGTTATGGCTCCCATCCTGGCATTCATGAACTCTGATATTCTATTACATGATTCGATAGAATCCATACAGACCAAAATGGCTTTACGTTCGTTCATAAGTTGAAGAAGGCGCTTGTAGATAGAGTTGTTTAAGCCGTTTCGTACAATACTTTCTTTAATAGATTCGTTGGTGTATTCAGCCCCGGTACTGTTTAACATCAGAGCCGATTCATCAAACGACCATCGTTCGTACTTAAGTGGACACCAAAACCCTTGAGAGGTTAGTTCTTGTATTTGAGTTACATGAACTATTTTCTTGAAGAAGTTATGCTCGTCTTTCGTCAGCATATTGAGCTTGCTATAGTTTCCTTCCAGCATGGAACTGTAGGTTCGGAGGCGGCAGGGAGTGGCGGTGAAGCCCAGCACCTTCGCCTCTGGGAACCTGTTCATAAACTCCATAAATTCAGAACCTTCTTCAGGAGAATATCCTGAATGACATTCGTCTATCAATAAGGTATCTATCCCTATATCCTTCAACCTCACCACATCTTTCTTTATGCTCTTTAATGTTGCATAAGTCATAGCCGACAGCTCCTTTATACCACATGAAGCAGAATATATAGTAGGTTTAGAACCGAATGATACGGCCTTTGCATAATTCTGCTCCAGAATCTCTTTTGAGGGCTGTAATACTAATGTCGGTCTATTTATTTCATGTGCTATCTTGGATATCAGAAGGCTCTTTCCACATCCGCATGGGGCTACGATTATGCCAGGCTTCTTAGATCTTCCTGTAAGAAACTTAAGCCCGGCATCTACCGCCTCTTTCTGGTAAGGTCTAAGTTCAAAGCCCATCGCAATCTATTATATTATTTTTTGAAAGTTCTATTATCGCCTCTTTCAACATCTCCCTTGCCTTATTCTCATTATCTTCAAACAGGCATACACTGCATGTAGCACCTTTGGAGGGGTAGTCTCTGTAGGCTTCTGCTCTTTCTACAACGTATTCACAACAATAGTCGTGACTCATGTCTTTTGCTATACTTATAAAATGATCTTCTCCATCCATCAACACGCAATATTCAGCATCGTTTTCACATGCAATAACACCTTTGTTTTTTAAAATGGATAGCACTTTATTTCCAAAAAGTCCAATATAGACCCATATATCTTTCCCTGCATTTTTGTAAAAAATATCCATCCCTTCTTTGATTGTGACTTTCTTTTCCATAACCCCTTATTTTATATCAGTAATTAAAATATATTTTTTAACAATATCTTCAAGACTCTCAGAAGAACGTATATATAGTTTTTCTTCGTACTCATATAGAGCGTACCCTTCTTTTATGTCTAATATTTTAATCACATGCTTGCCTCTTTCAAATGGATCCTCAAAGTAGTTCTTATGTTCGTATCTTTGACTTACTTTGATTTTGTCAGTTTTCTTCTTCATCTTATAACGATCTACTGCTTCACCTGTTTTTATGAAAATTGTCGTGAGCAAGTATAATAAAACTAAAAACAAAAGGATCGCTACTCCACATATTAGATCTTCTTTCATTGCACTTCCTTTAAGTAGTTAAACCAAATAGCCTCAAGTTTCTCCTGGAACTCAAACGCCTTTTTAAAATTTCCGCACCGTACCGCCACGTTCCTCATCTCTTCAAGATATATGACTTCCGGATCTTGCCGGTATTTTGTTCTTAACTTTTGAACGTCCTCGTATTTCATCGATTTATCTTTTTAGACGGATCCCAATCTGAAGAGAAAGGGCATTCGTTTTTGTTATGTAATCCAAAGTCACAATAATAACACAGTGCCGACGGGCAGGGTAGCTTGTTTTGCGAAACAGGCTGGCTTAGGGTGGCACGCCGCTTGCTATACCTGGCTCCTTCTGCTCCCTGGATGTACGCTTGAAATGATTTTACACTATTATCTTCAAAATCATACATTTTAGATAAAGTGTCATTTAGCATCTCTATAGATTTTGTTTTACGTTCCTCATCCACCTTAACCTTTTGGTACTGCCTGGTTCTGGTAAAGAAATAGATGTTCATATCTGGTAGAACCCCACCATATTTTCTATAGATGTAAAACGAATATATAGGATGCTGTAAATTCGTTTCCAACTTCTTAGAATCAAAAACCTTATTCCCTGATTTCCAATCTATGACATAATGGTGAATTACGTTCTTGCTCTTTATAGCCAGATGAAGGTCTACTGATCCTACTATGTACACATGGGTATGAATTACCCCATTTATGTCAACTGGCTTAGGAAGGCGGTACGGTAGCACAAAATCTTCTTCGACTCCAACTATAGCGCCGTGTCTGATAAGTTTCTCACAAGGATTAAGATCACTATCAGCTATCATAAACCTATTGCCGTCTTTTTTAAACAGATCCACAATCCAAGCAAGAAGCTCCCCAGATTGTTTCATGGCTATCATCATATTTTCCGGTGATTGCCAAGGTATGTCTTCTTGGTAAGCATAGTAACTTATTGCTTCTCCAAGGTCTTTGCCAGAAGGCTGCCTTCCGTTCTTGAAGAAGTATTCCAGTGTCTTATGAATAACCGTACCATAAGACGTAGCTTCTTGTTTTTCTGTAGACCTTTTGCCCTCTACGTAAGTCTTATACCATTTCATTGGACAAGTAAGAAACGTATCTATCTGGGAATAAGAAATGGCAAGACGTTTCACACCATTAAACTCCTTATATGGCAAATGCGTTTCCGGGACCATCATAAGCTATCGTCTTTAAATCCTTCTGGGTAATATACAACATATTTCTTGCCATCCTCCGGCGTCATGGCGAATTGCATGTAGTTATTACGATTACGATGTTTGCCATCCAATCCTCGTTTCCAATACAGTATCCCGTCTATATCCACATAAGATCGGCCTCGGTCGGCTCTAACTACGTCCGTGTGCAGCAGATACCCGTCGGAAGACACGATCCACACTTTATCCCCTTTGTTTAAATAGGATATTCTTTTTCTTACAACAACCTTTTTCTTATTATCTAATGCAAATTCCTCATCAGTCATACTCTTCATCCTCCTCTTCTTCTGTTTCAAAATCAATTCCATAACACTGATCATAATGCTTGGTCAGTTCTTCTGGTTCTAAATCTTGTCCAAAATCCATGTTAAAAATATTGTAATTAGTAAAGCACTGTCCCTGCCGGTAGGAAATCTATAAATGCTGCTTTTGCTTCTTCAATTAGGCCCAAGTGTAACCTTGGGCCATTGTATTTATTTTTTGTCATCTCCTTTTAACTTCTTTAAAGTATCTGCAATCGGAAGCTGATCAATGACTCCCAATGCCGGAGCAACGGCCTTAACAACATTGTTAAGGAAATTACCGGTGCTGTTCTGACCGCCGTCAAATACCGTGATATTTCCGAGATTGATGTGCTCGAACGCCTTAACCTGTTCTCCAGCAATTTCTTTCCACTGATTAACCATCTTGTACTGGATGGCGATCTGAGGATTGGATTCTGCTGCTTCCACCATAGCCTTAAATCCGTCGGCTTCTGCCATCAACGACTTTTTCTTACCTTCGGCTTCCGCTTCCAGCTTCATCTGAATAGCTTTTGCTTTTGCTTCCGCCTCTGCTTTTGCCAAATGTGCTGCTGCTTCAGCATCGGCCCGGCGTTTGATCTTCTCGGCCTCGGCATCAGCTTGCAACATAGCCTCCTGCTTCTGAATTTCAGCCGGCACAATCTTTTCAGCTTTAAGCGCAGCTTGAACCTTCTTAGCTTTAGCTTCTTCCACTTCTTTATCAGCAAGCTCTTTTGCCGTTTTCACAGCCGCTTCCGATTTAACTTTCTCTTCTCCGGCTTTCTTTTCTGATTGAGCTTTGATAACCTGCAATTCTGATTCTGATACAGCAACCTCTTTCTGGGCATTGTTGTAGCCTACAGAAGCATTTTTCTCAGCCTCAGCTTTCTTAATCTGAGCTTCAGAGTCTTGTATTGCTATAGCTGCTTGTTTGTCAGCTTCAGCTTTATTCTTTCCAACTTCTTCCATTCTTTCGGCTTCAGCTTTGTTTACTTCAAGTTCCGCCTTAGATCTTGCAATCGCTGATTCCTTGTCAGCCAAAGTCTTTGCTATAGCCGCAGCCCTATCTCTATCGGCTTGAGCTACACCGATCTGTTTTTCTTTATCGGTTAAAGCCAAAGCTACTTCTTTTTCTTTCTTTGTTTCAGCTACTACCGTTTCTTTTTCTTTTTCAGTATAGGCAATTTGAATCTCTTGTTCTTTTTGGGTATTAGCTACAGCCGTTTCTTTTTCCTTCTGTTGTACAGCAATCTTAATAGCACCCAGCTTTTCCTGTTCTTCGATATTAGCCTGTGCTTCGTTCAGAGCCTTGCTTTCAGCCTCTTTACCAAGATTCATGATGTAGCCGGCTTCATCTCTGATGTCACTGATGTTAATGTTCAAAAGATAAAGACCCAATTTATTAAGTTCGTTATCAATGTTTTTTCTTGCCTTATCCAAAAACTCATCCCTATCAGAATTAAGTTTTTCGATTGTCATTTCGGCAATAATCAAACGCATCTGACCGTAAACGATGTCTGTAATAAGATTTTCAGTAGATTCGGTATCCATCCCCAAAAGTCTTTCTGCTGCATTTTGCATGATTTCAGGATTTGTACTGATAGCTACTGTAATAGTTGTAGGCACATCTACTCTAATATTCTGAGATGACAAAGCACCGGTAAGCCTACAATCTATTTGCATAGGCTCCATAGATAAAATATCATAGCTTTGGATAATAGGCAACACGAATGCTGCTCCACCATGATATAATTTCGCCGATTTCTTCTCTCCACCTGTCTTACCATAAACGACCAAGACCTGATTAGGCTTACATCTACGATACCTTGATAAGACTCCGATGATTGTCAAAATAATCACTACAGCTAAGATGGCTGACACGTACATAATTGTTGTCATAACTTTTAAAATTTAATTGTTGATAAAAAAAATTAGATAATTAATTCTCCTTCTTCGTATTTTATATTCACCTTGTCACCGTTTTTGTAAGTTTTTCCAGACAAGCATCTTACTCTCATTTGCTCCTGTCTTCCATTTTTCGAAATATTTACCATATAATGATTCTTCCCTGATCTAAACACTATCTCCACCTCTCTGCCATTTAAATCTTCCGGACATTCGTACACCATTTCTTGCTTTAACTTAAGAAGTAACTTATATACGTAAAACAAAACGATAAAGAAAAACGACCCTATCACAACCCCTACTAAATGGGAACCCGAAAAGTAGGTAGTCCAGCTATATCCAAGAATAAAATGTGTTATGCCCTTGAATGATATGATGTCCGACAAAGACATACTTAAATCAGAAGCATCATCAATATCAATATCCGTATCCAGATCAGATCCTAATATCGACAACAAAAACTGTATAACAAAAGCAAATGACGCTATTAAAGCCATGCATAAAATTATGTCACTTCCCATATCCTTCTGTTATTATTTTGTAAACAAGATCAGTCATATCTTTGATGGTCTCCATATCATAATCATTAATAACAATATTGAATTTTTGTTCCACCATCATTTCCAGTTCAATTTGATCGATAGAATCTAATCCAAGTTCTTTAAACGTCACATCTTCTTCATGAACTATATCTATTTCCGAATTAAGAAACTGAGTAATAATTATATCCTCTATTATCTTTCTGATTCTTACTTTTTCCATTGCTTTCTAATTTTGTTAAATAAATACGTTTTTATGTTTTTCAATCGCTCTTTGTCTGTTTCAGAACTTCCGGTAAACAAATAATCCGGATTGCCTTTAGCCGGCGGCGTAGGCAATTTAGATACGGCAAACAACCAATCCATTTCCTTATTCTTCTTAGACTCCAAATAAGGCTCGGTAGCGATCTTAAATTTTTCAGCTATTAAGTCAAAGAGCTTTGAATTTTTAAGGTTCATATGGACCGAAAAGGCCTGAGAAGGCGGTTTCCATATGAAGTTACATAAGCTCATTGTATAATCTCCTGACTCTGCTATATAAGATTCCGTTACCTGAAGTATGACCTCTTTCTTGAATGAGGTGTTACCCATAAACCAACACAACCTGGATTCCGCTTCTTTTCTGCTGACACCTATGTCTTTTGAATACGATTCGTACATTCCTATCATAATCTTCAACGTTTCCAGAACCTCGTCTGTCATCTCCGGTGTCTCTATATAATTCACAAAAGACGTTCCTTTGTTGGTCAATCTCATCACGCCTGATTTTAATTTCTCAACCAGGCCAAGCTCTATATACCTCCCAGCATCTTTTTCCAGCATGGCTTCGATCATAACCGTATCCTTCTGTCTTATAGCAAGAAGATTAGCCAGATCATTAGGAGTCATGTCTGATGCTGCAAGTTGTCTGAAATTGATGTACATGCCTAATCAGCTTTAATAAAAATAACATCCTTACCATCCTCCCTCTCTACGTGATTACACGGGCCTGCGACTACATCTACCGACCCGCATGTAATGTGGTCATTAAATATACATCCTTCACATCCTAAGTCTGGCTCTGGAGCATCCACACATTTTAATCTCACAAGTCCGGCATCAAACACTTCTCCTACTTTAAATTCCTTCTTTTCCATATTTCCTCCTTGTTTTTAACTGTTGTACCCTTCTTTGATAATCGAATTTCTACCGGTAGATACCGACTGTCGAAGATCGTCATGTACAGAATCTACCGTAGAATACTTGTTTCTGGTTGTAAAAATCACTTCCAGCATCTCCTTGTAATCACCTAAAGCTACTTCATATCTCGGATCTACTTTGGCTTTTCTTTCGGCCTCGGCATTACTCTTAGCCAGCTCTCGGTCAAGAAGATCTTCTTTGATTCGGTCAGCAATCATATCAAGTTCTTTTTTTATAACTTCTCCTGCTGCCCGAAGTTGACCTTCTACGTCGCCAAGCTGATCTTGGACGGTTCCTATTTCTTTCTTTAGGCGATCGTATTCGTTAATCATACCCATATCACCTGCATAGCCGGAAAAGTCCTTGATTATTCTGGTTCCTTCTTTAAGGAGTTCAATAACTCGTCTTTTACGTTCTCTGCTTATTAAAGACGGAAGACGATAATTCATATCCGCCACCGCCTTATCATGTATGGAGTTGATTAAAAACATCTCTCTTTCATCCCCTGCAAACTCAGTAAGAACCAAAAGGAACTTACTTATCAGGTATTCGTTTTCTTCTACTGTTAGTCTCATGGTTCTTATTTTTTTTTAATACAATGACTGTTCTTCCTTTGTCTCTTGTTCTTGATCTTGATTGTTCGTAACGTCTTCCACAGTATAGAGCTTGGGCGGCGTCGGCGGCTGGTTGGGGTTCACGAACTTCGTCCCGCCCTCCCCGTACATCCATCCATGTCCCGGCAGTATCTCTGGGTGGATTGTATTAGTAAGCTCTTCCATACTAACTTGCCTTACCTTCAGTATATGATGAAACACCAGTCCGGCTGTCCTGAATGATGTTTTGTTTTCAGTTTTAAACCTATCAAGAGTCTGATACCAATCTTTCCCAAATATCATATACTTATCCAGCCCGTACCTACGAGGATTGTGCAAGCCTATCATTAACGTACATAACTGACCCAGCGTATCAGACTGGTAAAAATCAGAAAGACGCGGAGGCTGCTCTTGTGGGCTTTTTATCCTTCCTTCTATTTCTCTGTTGAATTGGGATATGATGAGGAAAAATATGTTTTTATATACTAATTTAGCTTCGTTCATAACCGCCACCAAATCATCTATAGCCGACTTAGGATCTAATCCCATTCTTTTTATCAAAGCAATATGATCGACTTTAAATATTATAAGACGTTTGTCTTTATGTTTGGTAGCTATATGATACACAGCCGCCTCAAACTCTTTTACCGTACACGGAGCATCGATGTATATTATATTATTTCTGATTTCACCTTGAAGGATTTCAAACATCCTCATCTCTTCTACTGTATTAGAATCTTGCCTTCTTAATATTTCAGGAGCCCGCTTTTTCATATCCTGGCTCATTCTGCGAAGAAGAAGATCTTGAGGATTCATTTCGAACTCGCAATTAACAAGAAAATAATCTTCTGCTTGCGGGTTGATCATCGGATTCATCACATTTTCCAATATCTTTTGGGCCACATACGATTTACCTACAGATGGCCGGGCTCCTATGGCAATAGCATGCTGAGGGAAAATACCTCCAAGCAAAGCCTCATCAATATAATCGTATCCGGTTTTAGCGGGGATAAGCTCTCCCCGCCTGTATTTCAAGATATTCTCATACGCCTCTTCCATAACTTGTTTAGAGGTCTTGAATATCCTTCTTATATCTATCCTATTTGCTATCTCCTCTTGCATTTTTGTCACCTTTCGTATCCGACTTGGATCCCCTATTAGCTTTTACTGATTTATACCTAAGACCGTTCTTGGTATGAGAACAATCCTTGCCTTTCCTCCAGCCCTTGCCCTTCTTCTTGTCCGTTTCGTAGTTTTTACGACCAAGCTCCCGGCGTTTGGCTTTCTGTTCCGGTCTGGCATTTATCTCCTTGTCCTTTTTAGCCTTTTTCTTCCTGGCTTCTGGATGAGTCCTGTAGTACTCTGTTGATCTGCCCATGTGCTTATATTTTTTTTGATTAATAATAGCACAAAGATAGGCAATTCGCGCCCTATTTCAACCTGCCGTAGCTCATATCAGGATCACACCAGACATACCCATCTTTCTCATCATGGAGATACTCAGGACATCCTCTACATGCGCTACTTCCTGACACTATTTGATTGTTCTTATTAGGGCACTTATCTCCAGGCTTATGCCATTCTATTCTCGAACCTGATCGTTCTTTGTTTACATGACAGAACTGAAAGACTTTTCCCATCGTCTTCTCGCCAAACATACCTATATGTGTGTACTCTTCCGGTATAGATAGAAATTCAGATAAATCTTTATACATCCTTTCCCGTTCCTCCGGCGTAGACCATAATCTGTCAAGTTCGGCATGGACTCTTATCTTAAGAGACCTCAGTGATGGCCCCGCAAGCCGGCCTTTAGCTTTTCCCTTATTCGGCCCTGATTCATGAACACCGACATAAGCGTTGCATGGTTTGCACATCATAACCATCCCTAAGCCTTTTCTGCTATATATTTTATCGGCATTTACCAGCTCAGTTTCTCTTCCGCAATAAGGACAAATTTCGCCTCTTAAAACCCGTTGTTGGCGCTCATTAAGTTCCATACCCTATTCTTTTGTTTTTCTTTAAACTTTTCATACAAACTGCTTTCAGTTTCCATTTCTGAGATCTCTACCTCTACGTCCTCTCTTTTGAAAATTACTTTCTTGGCTGTCGGATACGCACATTTAGAGATACGAATAGCATTACGAATAGCGTAAACAAAATACGTTTCTGGTGACGATTCGATCACCACTACCTCATTTAAAGTATTTTTATAATTTTCCATATTATCTGCTTGCTTCAATTATATAACCCGGATGATCTTCACACGCCTCTTTGTATTTGATAAGAAACTTAAGAAATGAATCATAAGACCCCCATCCGTTTTCTGGTTCGTATCTCAAAAGACTCTTTCTCTTGGAGATCATAATATATATACCTTTTGTGAGTATCTTCACCATCTCCTTAGTATCTATTTCCCTGCCCAATTCTTCCGGTCTCCAAACATAATCGTATAGTGTTTCTTTGTTTTCTGATACGAATATTTTTTGTGCCATCTTGTTCATGTTGTGGGTGATGTTTGCAACCCATTTACGATCCTCTTCTTTCTTCTTGCTCTTAATATAAACGTCCAGGCTCATAATATTTCTCTTTTACTTTGTTATTAATTATCAAATCTGCCACATCATCTCCGTCCCCTACATTCTCAACACTCTGAAGATAGTCCGATACTTTTATCCTTGACTTCATCATCATCCCATCTATCTTTTTACTCCATGTGTCAAATGCTTGTCCTTTGTCCGGAAAAGCTACAGTCTTTCTATCTTTTAAAACATCTATCACTTCCGGTCTTAAGTTCTGCAACCCACCGGTAGCTACAAACAACTCATCTGGTTTATTCACGGCGCATATAATAGCCGTCTTTTCTGACTCCACCAAATTAACTACCTTATCTGGATACTGGCTTAGAAGATGTTCTCCAAACAGGCATTGTCTAAACAAGAAGTCTCTTGCATGCAACGAGTGATAAAACATGACATGAGGTCGCTCATTGTCACCGTCTTTTTCCTTCACTCTTTTTACATCAATCTCATTCCCCTGGCTGTCGGTCTTTATATAAAAATCCATAATCTTGCCGGTTCTGCATACAAAGTCCTTATCTATCTGCCAGAATATACAACACCCTTTCCATCCCCATAAGTCCATTGTTCCAACATGATACCTTCTAAATACGTCAGATACCCTTTCTTTTCCCCATAGAGACGATAAAAATCTAAATACGGTGTTTCTATCGTCTGGAACTACAGTCCTCTCAAACTCGCTAAAAGGTATGTAATTTACAACGTCAGGATTTACAGGAGGACGATAAGCTCTTATGCACTTATTTCCCGAAATCCAAAGATCTTTGTCACCTACATCCTTGCCGGTAGGTCGTTTATCATAACCGCAAGTTCGTTCATGATCGCATCTTCCAAACTCATTGCCAACGACCTGACCGGTCGCCACATCAATATAAGGGGTAAGGCACCGGCTTTTCCCGCAAGCCGGGCAGGTTAGCTTCAGTCGGCTCCTGCCAGGCCTGCGGTCAAGTTGAAACCGAGGTACGTTTTCGTATTTTCTAAAATCAAGCATCCTTAGCTCCTCTCATTGCTTTTTATATCATGAACCTTTTAGATATTTCCTCTGCAATATCATATACAACCGTATGATCCTCTTCATTGTATGGTTTATTGATATTCAACACTCCTTTTCTCACTTTGAATTTCTTATCTTTTCTAAGGTGATTCAACATACCTTGTTGGAACACACAGTCCGCCTTTTCAAGTGCTACACTGTCTTCTGTCCATTCTTTCAGCGTATATCCTTTACTGCTCGTGCTTTTTGGAGAAAAGTTCATAATACGTGCATCAATGCCATACCATGCTTTAACCATTCTTCTTTCAGCTTCCAATTGGAATGCATATGATTCCCATATTCCTCCCGATTTAAAGTCAAGAATGACCACTTCTTCTTTTTCCACTTCTCTTACTTCCTTCTTCGGATCACCTTTTTTGAACTGTCCGGTAGCCCTTTGATACACGGCTCCAAAATAACCTTCTTCTTTGTATTTGAATGTCATTTTAACCATCGCATCAATAGGTGTTGCTACAAGGTAATCCTCTAAAGAAAGGATTCTTTCTATCATCATCGGTTTCACCTTGTAATCAGAACAGAATTTGGCAAACTTCATGACCCTGACAATCATATCGTCAAGATCATCTATGCTATTAAAGAACCGATCAAGATTTTTCTTAGATATCTTCAGCTTGCCTTCTTGCACTGTCTTAACCACAAAGCTTCGATTTAAGACCATATCTCTACCTGTTAGGTACAATCCGTATAAGTAGTGCATGATCGTTCCCTTATCGGCTTCATACTGCGCTACCTCTTCTGGATTGCGACCAAGCATCTTTATCTCTTGCTTCCATTCCTGAAGTGCTGTCTTATCATCTACATACCCATCTTTGATTAAAGTTGTTACCGAAGCATATATCTTAGCCGTCCCATCATCCATCTTTCTTACATAAAAACGATTATCGTCTAATGTCAATCTTACGAATTTGGGGGTCTCAATCTTCTTTAACTCATCACAGATATAAAACGGCTCTAATGTTTCCTGATTTTCTGTAAACGGATTCGAATCTTCTTCTCCAGGGTTAGGAGCGGCTTCCTCCGCCTGAGCTTCCGGTTCCTCCTTCTGGACCGGCTCTGGCTCAGGCGCCGGCTCTTTAACTACTGGAACCTGTCCGCCTCTTTCTGCTATGTCTCTGTTCTTTATTAAAGACATAACCTCCTTCTTCAACTGCTCTGGTGTTTGGTTAGGATCTGACACCGACATCACAACATCGTTCATTCTAAACAACGTATTTCCCTCTCCTTTCACCATAGGTACAAACCCTAAATCTATTAATATTTTAATCTTTTCTTCTATCATACCTATCAATTATTTCAATAATCAACCTACCTCTTTCCTTGATCATTCCTCTGCTTTCCATATCCAGTACCTTCTTTACCGCATACTTCCACACAAAAGGAAATTCTGTTTCAAGTTTATCAAATTCCATCCGGTCAAGATACATGTCGAATACCGTATGCTCCGATTCATGAAGGAAAACTATATTATCCCTGCAAGTAGCAACTGACTTATATATCCTTTTCGGAAGTATGTGACAGACGTTACATACTGTAGGAAAATGAATAGCCTTACCGGTCATAGACATCCGACTATTATTTAACTCTTCCAGCATAAGACGAAAAAACCCGGATAAATCCGGGTTCTCTAACTTTTTCTTCTTGCTGCTGTTTTTAATGGATGTAATTCTGTCTTTTTTCTTCGGAGTCAACTCTTTACTCCTGCAAGCCTGGCATAAGCCATGACTTCTTATCATCACTTTTCGTCCGCATCTTTCGCAGACGTACAATTTCTTTTCCACTCTCTATATTTCAATACAAGTGATATAATTGAAAAGGATACTGCCGTTAAAGATAACGTATATGGTAAGTTCATTAACCATCTCGGTACCTCTTCGGTCTTAATCACTATCAACAAAGTAGCACCTGCTACTACCAATAATACAATTGCCGTCGCAAGTGCTACACGGGAAACAACATCACTCATCAGTTTTCTTTTCTCCCAATTTTTCTACACCTTTTTGCAGATCGTATTTAAACACTTCAATGATCTTTGTTTCAGCAATAGACTCGCAATTCCAGTCTCCCA